>UPTG01000058.1_pt1 | contig 98957 bp, 89 predicted proteins | sample 2160121 | NCBI WGS metagenome assembly UPTG01 (sample SAMN06266255, study PRJEB28933) | marine metagenome | isolation source: Columbia River Estuary | place: USA:Columbia River Estuary, USA | collected 2014-07-27 | reverse complement strand
CTTTAGACCCCAAAGGAACTCGAACTAAGACAGAGCAGTGCTCTGTTTTTTTTTGCCTAAAATAAGGTTATTAACTTTACGCGAGAAATTTTATCATCACACCGGCTGCAACTGCTGAACCTATAACACCAGCAATGTTAGGTCCCATTGCATGCATAAGTAGATAGTTTTGTGAGTTGTATTCTAAACCAACCTTATTTGCGACCCTTGCAGCCATAGGAACAGCAGACACGCCTGCAGCGCCGATTAAAGGATTAACTTTATTCTTACTAAATATATTCATTAGCTTTGCAACCAGAATGCCAGATGCAGTTCCTATTGCAAATGCAACTATGCCTAGCAATAAGATACCTAACGTCTCTGGTGTTAAAAATTTATCTGCAGCAAGCTTTGATCCAACGGATAAACCAAGGAAAATAGTTACAATATTTATTAATGAATTCTGAGCTACCTCACTTAGCCTTTCTACAACGAGTGATTCTTTCATCAAGTTCCCCAAACATAACATCCCTAAAAGAGGGGCAGCGCTTGGAAGCAGCAAACCTACAATTAGCAAAAGTGATATTGGAAATACTATTTTTTCTGTTTGCGATACTTCTCTTAATTGAACCATCTCAATAACTCTTTCTTTATCTGTGGTTAGTGCTCTCATTATAGGAGGCTGGATTAATGGGACTAGTGCCATATAAGAGTATGCAGCCACTGCAATCGCACCAAGGAGCTCTGGAGCAAGAATGGATGATACATATATCGCAGTCGGGCCATCAGCCCCACCTATAATTCCAGTTGCAGCTGCTTGCTTGAGCGTAAAAGAAATAATTCCATACTGGTCCAGCAGAAGGGCACCTAATACAGTTGCAAATATCCCGAACTGGGCAGCGGCACCAAGAATTAAAGTTTTTGGGTTAGCGAGTAGCGGACCAAAGTCAGTCATAGCACCCACACCCATGAATATTAATAAAGGCGCAATACCAGACCCTATAGCAACATTGTAAAATGTGTACAAGATCCCTGCTTTATAACCCATATTAAGAGCAATTTCATTTAATTGATTTAGCTCAATATAAGATGCAGTTTTTATGTAATTCTCTAGACCTAAAAACTCTATATTAATAATCGCTAAAAGATTTTGAACATCATCAAGATCATTTTCATATAAAAGTCTTTCAATAGGGCTTAAAGAAAGTCCAATTTCTGGAATATTAGTAAGGATTGCACCGAAACCAATTGGCAGCAGTAATAACGGCTCAAATTTTTTACTGATAGCCAAATATAAAAGAAGGAGGCCAACACATAGCATTATTACTTGCGGCCCAGTAATGCTAAATATACCAAAGCTTGAAATTATTTCATTGAATGACATTTATATTATCTCGAACAAAGGGTCACCAGGATTTACCTTATCACCTTGAGAAACATTTATATTAGTAATTATTCCTGACTTAGGGGGCTTAATGGCGGTCTCCATTTTCATTGCTTCAAGTATAATAACGGCATCGTCTTCTGTTACGTTGTCACCTTCGCTAAACTCAACTTTAAAAATATTACCGCCCAAGGGAGCATTAACAGACAGCCCATCCTGTCTTAATATTTTTTTATTTTTAATTGAGCCATTGGTTTTATTGCTATGCGTATGATTGTGAATGACTGGATCATCATTTTTTGAATACTCGACATTATAGTTTTTACCATCAATCGAAACTTTATATAATTCAGATTGAGTTTTAACAAATTCAAGCGGCTCTTTTTCAAAATATTCAGCATTACCTCTATTCTTAAAAAATGATGTGCCAACCTCTGGGAAGAGGGCATAGGTCAAAATGTTTTCATCTGTATTTTGTATCTGCAATGATTCTTTTTTAACAATCTCATCGAACTGCTCTTTTATTGATTCAAACTCATTGTTTGAAATTAAGTCAGCTGGCCTGCAGATAATTGGCTTTTCTTCACCAATAGCCTTAGATCTGAGATCTGGACAAACCTCTGCAGGTGTAGCGCCATATTCTCCCTTAAGAACTGATGCAGTCTCTTTGGTAATGGTAGAATACCTTGAATTACTTAAAACATTTATAACAGCTTGCGTGCCGACAATCTGAGATGTTGGTGTAACTAAAGGTATATATCCAAGGTCTTTTCTTACCAAAGGTATTTCTTCTATAACTTCATCGAATTTATCAATCGCATTTTGATCCTTTAATTGATTCTCCAGGTTGGTAAGCATTCCTCCAGGAACCTGTGATGAAATAATTCTCGCATCAACACCTTTAAGAGAGCCCTCAAACGATGAGTATTTCTCTCGAACCTTCTTAAAATGGTTTGCTACAGGAACAAATTTATCTAAATCTAATCCTGAATCATATTTTGTATTCTCTAACATACCGATAACGGTTTCAGTTGCTGTGTGACCATAGGTCATACTCATAGTAGATATTGAGGAATCAACATTATCAACACCGGCCTCAATTGCTTTAATTATTGTCGGTGTAGACAAACCAGTTGTTGCGTGGCAATGAAGGTGGATTGGAATTTCTATAGTCTCCTTTAATTTACTCACTAATTCAAAAGCAGTATATGGTCTCAACAGTCCAGCCATGTCTTTGATAGCTAGGGAGTTGGCTCCCATATCTTGGATTTTATTAGATAAGTCTATCCACCTTTCGGTGTTGTGAACTGGGCTTGTAGTATATGAAATTGTGCCTTGAGCATGGCCATCATGTTTGATGGTGGACTTGATAGCTTGCTCAAGGTTGCGAGTATCGTTCATTGCATCAAATATTCTAAATACATCAACTCCATTAGTTTTTGCTTTTTCAATAAATCTATCAACAACATCATCGCCATAGTGCTTGTAACCTAGTAAATTCTGTCCTCTTAGAAGCATCTGTTGTTGAGTTTTAGGCATCAATTTTTTAATTTTTTGAATCCTATCCCAGGGATCTTCACCAAGATATCTAATGCAAGAATCAAAAACTGCTCCTCCCCATGATTCCACAGACCAGTAACCAATCTCATCCATTTGCTGAAGAACTGCCTCCATATCCTCGTATCTAAACCTAGTGGCTAGCAGTGATTGATGGCCATCACGAAGAACAACCTCAGTAATACCAATTTTTTTGTGTGCTTTTTCCATCCTATATCCTATTTCCAATTTCTTTAATAATTCTTATGTGGTTGGCATTTATATCTTCCAATGAACTCTGCTTAGTCGTGGGGCTTTTTCCATCTTTTTTATTTAAAATTAATGCAAAAAAGTTTATAGAAATTATTAATACACATAAGAAAAAGAATACTGTGAGCATTCCAGCTAGCATTAATTCAATACCTTGTTGTAGCAATTCAGACATTTGCATATATTAACTTTTTGGAAGATTTTACTCTAACATTATATATTAATCACTGGAAATAATATACAATATGAGGTATTAAAACTGATAAATGTAAATTATTTACAAAAAGATTATGAAAGTAGCAATTAATGGGTTTGGCAGGATTGGAAAGAATTTAACAAGGCAGCTTATTGAAGCTGACTGTTTAAGTGGTGGGGATGGATCTCTAGAGCTTGTTGCCGTAAATGATCTTGGTGATGTTAAGGCTAATGCTCACTTGCTAAAGTTTGATTCTATTCATGGAAAAATAGGTAATGCCATTTCAACAGTTGGTAATAATATTATCGTAGACGGTAGTTCCATAAGCTATATTTCAGAAAGAGACCCTAATAAACTACCCTGGAAAGATCATGAGATTGATGTTGTCTTTGAATGTACAGGCTTATTTACATCGAAAGAGGCAGCTAGCGCTCACTTAAATGCAGGAGCTAAAAGGGTTATCGTGTCTGCTCCTTGTACTGATGCTGACAAGACAATTGTTTTTGGAATAAACCATCATAAACTTGAATTGAATGACAGGGTGATCTCAAATGCCTCTTGTACAACAAACTGCCTTGCACCAATTGCTGACGTTATTCATAAGAACTTTATTATTAAAAGCGGCCTTATTAATACAGTTCATGCCGCCACAAATGATCAAAGCCTTCTTGATGTGGCTCATTCAGATCTATATAGAGCAAGAGCTGCCTCAGCATCCATTATTCCTTCAAAAACAGGAGCAGCAAAGGCTATAGGCTTAGTAATTCCTGAACTTGATGGGAAATTAAATGGAATGGCTACACGAGTACCAGTTTTAAATGTTTCTCTTCTTGATCTAACATTTGAGACTGAAAAAGATTTTACCGAAGATGAGTTATGTAATGTTCTTAGAGAGGAGTCAGAGAATAGGTTAAATGGAATACTTTCATATAATGATATTCCCTTGGTCAGTTCAGACTTTATGAATGAAACTGCGTCATGTGTTTTTGATGCAAATCACATCACTAAAATAGGAAATCAAACTAAAGTACTGGCATGGTATGACAATGAATGGGGTTTTAGTAATAGGTTGATTGACCTTGCTAAACATATTTCTAAAATGACTAAATCTCAGATACAAAAATCTGCATAAAAGAAAGCCATTTAAGTACTATTTTCTTTATCTTTTTTGCATTAACATTCGGATATATTTAATACCTAACTATTATGGAATTTAGCAGAACAAAAATTATATGCACTATTGGACCGGCAACTAGTTCAATGCCAATGCTAAGAAGTCTTTACAACAATGGGATGAATGTTGTTCGCATTAACATGTCTCATGCTACCCACAATTTTGCAAAATCTGTAATTGAGAAAGTCAAAAAAATTAATTCAGACCCCAAATCCAAACATGGTTCTATAGGTGTGCTTTTAGATACTCAGGGCCCAGAAATAAGAACTGGTGATACCGAGGTGCCTTTAGATTTAAAAGTTGGTGATGAGGTGACCTTAACAGTCCGTGATGAAGTTGATGTTGAAACATCATCTATAAAGATAAACTATAAAGATCTTATTCATAGTGTAAGTAAAGGTTCAAAGATAACTGTCGATAATGGCCTTATTAATTTTAGTGTAATTTCAAAAGACGAAGAGACTCTTTTATGTAAAGTTATTGATGGAGGAAAGCTTGGATCAAAGAGGCATGTTAATCTTCCGGGTGTAAGAGTTAACCTCCCATCAATTACCTCAAAAGACGTTGAGGATATAAATTTTGGCATAGAGAATGACGTTGATTTTATTGCACTTTCTTTTGTAAGAAACAAAGAAGATCTTGAAGAACTTCAAAAAATATTAGATGAAAAAAAATCTCCAGCAAAAATTATTGCAAAGATTGAAAATCAAGAGGGTTTAGATAACATTCATGATATCTGTCAGGCCTCATGGGGAGTTATGGTTGCTAGGGGCGATCTGGGTATAGAGACAAGCCTGGTTGATCTTCCAAATATACAAAGAAGGATCATGTATGCTTGTGCTAAATGGGGCAGAAGATCTATAGTGGCAACACATTTGCTTGAGTCTATGATTTCGAACCCAACGCCAACCAGGGCAGAGGTTACGGATATAGCAAACGCAATTTACGAAGGGGCAGATGGAATAATGCTCTCCGGCGAAACAGGAATTGGTAAATATCCTAAAGAATGTGTAAATTTCTTAAAATCTATAGCTTTAAAAACTGAAAACTTTAGAACTTTAGGTTATGAATCAAATTTAATGCCTCATTCGGATTGGCAGCATATAGGCGTTACTGCTAAAAACCTTGCTGAATCTATTAATGCTGATGGGATAATAGCAATAACAAGAACAGGAAAAACTGCACAATATATCTCAAATGCCAAGCCATTTGGTATCCCGATATTTGTATTTACAGGCAATAAGTCAACGAATAGACAGCTATCATTGGTTGGTTCCACTATTCCTTATTTCCTAACTGGCCTTTCCAACCATGAAAAAACACTTAAGAAAGTTACCAAGATTCTTAGGGAGTACTATGGCAAAAATAGTGAGAACCTAAAATTTATAATGGTCTCAAGTATCTTCTCAGAAGAGCATTCTGAAGCAATACAGATAATCAATATATAAAATGTTTGATACTTTTATTGAAAGCACAATATTAATGTTTGTCGCAATTGACCCTATATCATTAGTTCCAATATTCGCAGGCTTAACCACGGGCCTAAACAATGATCAAATTAGATCTATTTACATAAGAGCTTCAATAGTATCTTTGGTTGTTCTCTCTTCATTCTGGCTTTTCGGCACAGCAATATTAGAGGTTATGAATATAAGCATGGATTCGTTTAGGATTATTGGTGGACTTTTCTTAATCGTAATTGCATTTCAAATGGTGTTTGAGCAAAGACAGGAAAGACGACAAAACACAGCTGATACAGCTGTTGATGATGAAACAATTAAATCAATTGCAATTTTTCCTCTAGCAATACCTTTGATAGCGGGCCCAGGAGCAATGGCAACAAGTCTTTTGCTATCAAAAGAGGAGTACTTAAGTGTTGCTGATGCGGTGGTATCGTACCTACCAATTTTCACAGTACTAATCTTTGCCACACTCGCTATGTGGCTATCATCCAAGCTGGCATCAAAACTTGGCCCAACAATAATTACAGTAGTTCAAAAAATATTTGGCTTACTTCTTGGAGCTCTAGCTATTGAATTTGTTATTACTGGAATACAGAACTCGTTTAACTTAATCTAACTTTAATATGGTTTCAAAAGATATTATTCATGCCCTAGAAAAATCTCTTACTAAAAAAGGGCACGCCAGCCTTTTGGTGTGCGGTGGGAGCAGTCCGCTTAAAATTTTTGAAGAACTCACTCAAGTAGAGCTTGATTGGAAAAATATTACAATTTCTCTTATTGATGACCGAATTGTTAGCAGAACACATCCAGATTCAAATGAGCTATTGGTGGATAAATATCTTCTTAAAGGCTTTGCTGCCGGCGCCAAGTTTATTTCACTAAACAACAATTATGACCTGTTGATTAGAGATGCAAAAGAATTTGATGTCGCTCTAATTGGTATGGGGCCAGACGGCCATTTCGCATCATTATTCCCGTCTATGATTTTAACTTCAAACTATCTTAAAGTTTCTGCTAAGCCAGCTATTATTATCACAGAGCCTATAGGCAGCCCTGAGCACAAAAGAACATCAATGAATCTTTCGATGATCTTAAAAACAAACGATATATTCGTGGTGATTCCTAACGAAGATAAACTTAAGATTTTAGAAGATGCTAAAAATAATAAAAGTTTGCCAATGTTCTATTTGTTAAACCAAGAAATCAGAAAAATAAATATTCTAAAAACTTATTAAACTCTTGTTTTTTCTAGATTAGAGATCACTTGATCTTTTTTTGCATCCATGTTGTTACCAAAACAAGCTGAAACTGTTGCGGACAAGATATCAATAATTGCTAAATGTGCAAGCCTGGATGTCATTGGAATATGTAAATTATTTTCTAGGGGTGCATGAATATGCAAAACTACATCTACAAGTTTTGCCAAAGGCGAATCTTTTGAAGTTAGCGCTATGGTTTTAACTCCATTGCTTTTTGCTATTTTTGCAGTCTTTACAATTTCAGTAGTTCTTCCAGTAAATGAAATTAGTACCAAAATATCATCTGTATTCATCATCGATACAATCATGCGCTGGTTGATATAGTCAGTATGCGCCACAACAGGGATACCAAATCTAAAAAATTTATGTTGTGCGTCAAGCGCAACTGGGCCTGAACCTCCAAGACCAAAAAAAGTAATACTTTTTGCCGAAGCCAGCATGGCGGTAGCTTTATCGATGGAGTCAGGGTTTAGATTCTGGCCAACACTTACAACGGTCGATTGAATATCACTCATTACTCTCTTAACTAAATCAGGCGTATCTTTATCAACATTAAATCTATCAATTAGCATTCGATTTGTTGTTGAAAGTTCTTGAGCTATTTGAATTTTAAAAGAGGGGTAGCCATCAAAGCCTAATTTTTTACAGAACCTATTTACAGTTGGTAGGCTTACATCTGCCTCAGCAGATAATACAGAAATTGATTGATTAATAACCCTTGAAGGATTTGACAAAACTATTGAAGCAATTTTTCTTTCTGACTTGCTTAGCTGAGTCTCTCCATTGACTAGATTATCCAATATCACAATAAACACCCCTGAATTATTTGTAACATATTTACATAATTACATAATTAATACAAATTTTGTATATTATTAACAACGTTTAAGTTAAAATATGCTAAAAATTTAGGAGTGATATTTTGAACGAAAATGATTTTGATCCTATTGAAACAAATGAATGGCTTGAAGCTATAGACAGTGTTATCGAGGAAGAGGGTATTGAAAGAGCATCCTTCTTATTATCAAAACTTGCAAATAAATTAACACAAGAGGGAGCTATACCTTCCTACAATCTAACAACACCATTTAGAAATTCAATTCCTGTTAAAGATCAAGCATCAATGCCTGGTGATCTTTTTATGGAAAGACGAATAAGATCTCTCATAAGATGGAATGCACTTGCAATGGTTTTAAGAGCTAATAAAAATGATGACGAGCTTGGGGGCCACATTTCCACATTTTCATCTGCAGCTACTCTATATGATGTTGGGTTTAATTACTTTTTTAAAGGTTCAGAAGGCGAAAGTTTAGAAGATCTTATATATTACCAGGGTCATTCTTCTCCAGGGATATATGCAAGAAGCTTTCTTGAAGGTCTTTTGACCGAGGAAGATCTAGACAACTTTAGACGTGAGGTTGATAAGCCTGGTTTATCATCCTATCCACATCCATGGTTGATGCCTAATTACTGGCAATTCCCAACTGTTTCTATGGGTCTTGGACCAATAATGGGTATATATCAGGCTCATGTAATGCGATATTTATCTGCTCGTGGTCTTGTTAAAAGGGATGATAGGAAGGTTTGGGTTTTTTGTGGTGATGGTGAAATGGATGAACCAGAGTCTAAGGGTGCTATTGCGTTAGCTGGAAGAGAGCAGCTAGAAAATCTAATTTTTGTTATAAATTGTAATTTGCAAAGACTGGATGGCCCTGTTAGAGGAAATGGAAAAATTATCCAAGAACTAGAAGGAGCTTTTAGAGGCTCAGGTTGGAATGTTATAAAAGTTGTTTGGGGTAGGATGTGGGACCCAATTATGGCTAAAGACAAAGAAGGCAAATTGCAAGAAATTATGGATGCTGTGGTAGATGGTGAGCTGCAAAATTTTAAAGCGAAAGGTGGAGCCTATACAAGAGAAAACTTTTTTGCCAAAGATCCAGATGTTCTTGAAATGGTTGAAGATTTAACTGATGAGGATATTTACAGACTTAACAGGGGTGGACATGATCCATATAAAGTTTATGCGGCATATCACAAAGCAGTTAATTCAAGTGGCGCACCTACAGTAATACTAGCTTTAACTACAAAAGGGTATGGAGTTGGTTCAAGGGAGGCTGACAATACAACGCACCAAGTAAAAAAATTATCACTTGATAATATTAAATCTTTTAGAGATAAGTTTAATATTCCAGTTAGCGATTCGGAGATTGAAGATCTGCCTTATGTCAGACCTGCAGATGATTCACCTGAAATACAGTATTTGAAAAAAACAAGAAAAGCTTTGGGTGGCTCAATACCAAAAAGAAGAGCTATTTCAAAACCATTGCCTAGCCCAAAATCAGATATTTTTAATAGTTTTGACAATGGTTCAGGTGAAAGAAAGATTTCTACAACCATGGCAGCAGTAAAAGTTATAACTGATTTACTTAAAGATAAGAGCATTGGAGAAAGAGTGGTCCCCATCGTTCCTGATGAAGCAAGAACATTTGGCATGGAAGCGTTATTCAGACAGGTTGGAATTTATTCATCAGCTGGTCAAAATTATGAGCCAGAAGATGCTGACAAGGTCATGTGGTACAAAGAATCAAAAGATGGAGTAATGCTTGAAGAGGGCATAACCGAAGCTGGAGCATTTTCAGCCTGGACAGCGCTAGCAACAGCATATTCAAATTATGACTTCCCAATGGTTCCATTTTATTTATTTTATTCTATGTTTGGTTTTCAAAGAATTCATGATCTTGCTTGGGCCGCAGGAGATGCACAGGCTAAAGGTTTCTTAATAGGTGCTACATCTGGAAGAACTACACTTAATGGTGAGGGTCTTCAGCACCAAGATGGGCATAGTCATATTTTGTCATCAACTATTCCAAACTGTCTTTCGTACGATCCCACGTTCAGCTACGAAATAGCTGCGATAATAAAAGATGGCATTCAAAAAATGTATGTTGAAAATAAAAACTACTTTTATTACATAACAACAATGAATGAAAATTATGAACAGCCTGAAATGCCCGAGGGCTCAGAAGAGGGAATCATTAAAGGGTTGTATAAATTCAAGTCTTGCAATAATCCGCAAGTTAGGTTGGTAGGTTCTGGTTCTATCTTGAGAGAGTCAATTAAAGCTGCAAAACTACTTCAAAATTATGGTATTGATTCAGAAGTATGGAGCGCAACAAGCTTTAATCTATTAAGAAAGGAAGGTATGGAAGTTGAAAGAGAAAACCAACTAAACCCAACGTTAGAGCAAAAAACTTCATATGTGTCTGAATGTTTTAATGATTCAGACATACCAATTATTGCAACAACAGATTATATGCGCTCCTATGCAGAACAGATAAGACCCTACATAACTAGTCAATACACTGTTCTTGGAACAGATGGTTTTGGAAGAAGTGACTCGCGTGAAAAATTAAGAGAATTTTTTGAAATTGACTCTAGCAGCATCACAAGAGCCGCAGCTTATTCACTGTTTAAAGAAAATAAAATTGATAAAGTTATGCTTGAAAAAATTTACAATGATATGAATATAGATGCTTCTAAACCTAACCCTTGGGAGGTTTAATGTCTGCAAGTACTATAATAAATTTACCTGATCTTGGAGATGTAGAAGAAGTTGAGGTTATTGAAATTTCAGTGAAGCCAGGTCAAAAAGTTACCTCAGAAGACTCTATTCTTGTTTTGGAAACAGACAAAGCAGCAATGGAGATTCCAGCCTCTACAAATGGCATTGTTAAGTCAGTCCTCTTAAATGTTGGTGATAAGGCCGAAAAAGGCATGCCATTTTTAGAAATTGAAGCCATTCAAGACTTAGTAAAAAAATCGCCAGAGCCAGTTAAGCACAATAGTTCTAACAAGAAAACAAAGCCTATAGCGCAGGCTGCTATCAAGAAACCAACATATACAAATGTTAGCCAAGGTTCTGGTTCCTCAAAACATGCAGGTCCTGCAACTAGAAAACTTGCAAGAGAATTTGGGATAGACCTCTCACAAGTTAAAGGCTCTGGACCAAAGGGCAGAATTTTAAAAGAGGATCTTCATTTATTTGTAAGCAATGCTCTTAGCTCAACACCAAGCAACAAAGGTGAGTTTGCATTCACTCAACCTTCGATTGATTATTCAAAGTGGGGCAATGTAAATGAAAAACCACTTTCTAAATTTCAAAAAACAGCTCTCAAAAACTTGCATACATCATGGGTTAATATCCCTCATGTAACTCAGCACGATGAGGCAGATATTACAGAACTTTTAAAACTTAGAGGGGAATTAAATTCTAAGAATAAATTAAAAATTTCACCTCTTGCATACATCACAAAAACAATATCAAAAGTTTTGGAGGATTTTCCTGAACTAAATTCATCATTGAGCCATGACTTAAAAAATATTATATACAAGGATTACATTAATATTGGTGTTGCTGTGGATACGCCTGAGGGGCTAATAGTTCCTAATATTAAAAACACAAATAAAAAATCTATAATTGATATTTCTAATGGAATATTTGAGCTAGCTTCACTAGCAAAAGATAGGAAGCTAAAGGTTGATCAATTAAAGGGTGCAACCTTTACCATATCATCACTTAGCGGCATTGGTGGTAAATTCTTTACTCCAATAATTAATCCTCCTGAGGTTGGAATTATTGGGCTATCTAAAACTTTTGATAGTCTCAGGTTGGACAATGGTAATGTTGTTGAGAGGAAGATACTTCCTATCTCATTGTCTTATGATCATAGGGTAATTAATGGAGCCTATGCAGCAAAATTTATTACCGCTTTGAGTAAAAAACTTGAAGATATAGAATTTTTACATAACTCATTTGAGGATTAATAAATGTTAGATACTTTTGATTTAGTTTTATTTGGGGGGACTGGCGATCTTTCAACTAGAAAACTCATACCCGCGCTCTATAGACAAGAAACTGTTTTGTCCTTAGATGATAGTAGTCAAATAATAGGTGTCGGGACTAAAGATCTAACAAATGATGAGTATATAAAAGTTATTCAAAATTCACTTGTAAAATTCTTCCCAGGTTTTAACAATCAGGCTGACTCGTGGAAACGATTTTCTCAAAGGATAAAATACAACAAACTTGATATCAATTTAGATGAAGATTGGAAGAAGTTTGTTAAAACAAAGACTGATAGAGTTACTGTATTCTATTTAGCTATTCCGCCAAACTTATACAAATTAATCTCAATAAAACTAAAAGAACACCAGTTAATTACAAAAAATTCTAGAATTGTTGTAGAGAAACCAATTGGAACAGACCAAAAAACTGCTATAGATATCAATAATCATCTTTCATCAGGGTTTAATGAGGATCAAATATATAGAATAGACCACTATTTGGGTAAAGAGGCTGTTCAAAACTTATTAGCCTTAAGGTTTGCTAATACTATTTTTGAACAAAGTTGGTCTAATTCAGCAATTGATCATATACAAATTAGCGTTGCCGAAGATTTGGGTGTTGAAGATAGAGGTGGTTATTATGACAAGACAGGTGCCCTTAAAGATATGGTCCAAAATCATCTTTTGCAAATTCTTTGTTTAATTGCAATGGAGCCGCCTGTTTCCATTAGCAGTGAATCTGTAAGGGATGAAAAGCTGAAGGTTTTGAAATCACTTGCAAATTTTAACGAAACATCAATAGAAACAGATTCAGTTCGTGCTACCTATAGTGAAGGTTTGTCCAAAGGAGAGGCTGCTTGTTCATATCTAGACGAAGAGGGTGTTGATATTGATAACAAAACAGAAACATTTGTTGCTCTTAAAGTAATGATAAATAATTGGAGATGGTCTGGGGTCCCTTTCTACTTGCGAACTGGTAAGAGAATGAAATCAAAAACATCAGAAATTACAGTTAAGTACAAGAGTGTCCCACACAATATTTTTTCTGAAAATAGCAAAGTTCCCTCAAATCAGCTTGTATTAAGAATTCATCCAGATGAAGGCATAGATTTAAAATTAAATACTAAAGAGCCTGGTGTAGCAGGTTTTGATTTAGAAGAATTACCTTTAGATTTAAACTTGGATGATTATTATGAAATTGGCCATCAAGACTGCTATGAAAGACTTTTGTTGGATGTAATAAAAGGTAATCCTGCATTATTTGTGAGAAAAGACGAGGTGGAAGCATCCTGGCAGTGGATCGATAACATAATAAATTTATGGGAATCACAAAATGTTCCCATGGAAGAATATAACTCTGGCACATGGGGTCCTGTAAATTCAGATTTATTACTAAAAAGAGATTTTCGAAGTTGGAAGAATGGGAGTAAAAAGTAATACTTATGAGCATTCATCCAGTAGTTCTAGAAGTAGAGCAAGCAATCAATCAAAGGAGCAAGAAGTCTCGTTCAAGATATCTTGAAAAGTTAAAAATTTCATCTGAAAGATCTTCCTCAGCTAGAAACAATATGGGTTGCAGTAATTTAGCTCATGCTTTTGCTTCTTGCGATAAAGCCCAGCAGTCAGACGCAGTTAACGGCTCTAAGGTTATTGGGATAATTTCAGCTTATAACGATATGCTTTCTGCACATGAGCCACTTAAGGATTATCCAGACATAATTAAAGATTCAGCTGCCAAGAATAATGCAATTGCTAGGGTTGCCGGCGGTGTTCCTGCAATGTGTGATGGAATAACACAAGGTGAGCCTGGAATGGAATTATCCCTTTTTAGCAGGGATGTTATTGCTCTTTCAACAGCTGTAGGTTTCTCTCATAATGTTTTTGATGCAGGCTTATGCCTTGGTGTTTGCGATAAAATCGTTCCAGGCTTAATGATTGGAGCTCTATCATTTGGTCATATGCCAATAGGTTTCATTCCAGCAGGCCCTATGCACACAGGCATTTCAAATGATGAAAAGTCAGAGACTAGAAAGAAATTTTCTGCAGGTGAAATTGATAGGTCTGATTTGATCGCATCAGAGCAAGCAGCATATCATTCTTCAGGCACATGCACCTTCTATGGAACTGCCAATACCAATCAGCTAATAATGGAAACAATGGGCATTCAACTTCCAAGCGCTTCATTTACACCTCCAGACTCACCTATAAGAAAACTTATTACAGAAAAAACAGTTGAATGTGTTCTTGAGCTATCTAATTCAAATTTAAAGCTTGGTGAAATGCTTGATTCTAAAAGCTGGGTCAATGCTTTGGTTGCGCTTTTATCCAGCGGTGGATCAACAAATCTCACGATACATTTAATAGCTATGGCAGAGGCGGGAGGTTATAAAATAACTTTAGAAGATATGAACAATCTTTCCGAGGTTATTCCTTCCCTTACAAGTGTTTATCCTAGCGGAAAGGCTGATGTAAATGAGTTTCATAAAGCCGGAGGTGTTGCAGCATTAATAGGGTCTTTGTTAGATGGTGGGTATTTGTTTAATGATGTTAAAACTCTTTTAGGAAATGATTTAAGTATCTATAGAAATATTGCAGAAATAAAAAATGATGAGCTTGTCTGGGAAACTCCTTCAAGGATTCTTGACCAGTCAATAATTAGAGACCACAAAAATCCATTTAATTCCTCAGGTGGGCTAAAGCTAATGTCTGGGAATTTAGGGGAAGGCATTATTAAAACTTCGGCTTTAAATTCGAAGGATGAAAGCATAACTGCACCAGCAGTTGTATTTAACGATCAAGAGGAGGTAGAACATGCCTTCGCAAAAGGCCTATTAAATAAAGACTGTATTATAGTTGTTAAAGGGCAAGGTCCATCCTCAAATGGTATGCCTGAGCTGCACAAACTAACTGCGCCTTTAGGGGTTCTTCAGTCTAGAGGACACACGGTGGCTCTTCTTACAGATGGGAGAATGTCGGGAGCTTCTGGAAAGATACCAGCTGTAATTCATATCAGCCCTGAGGCAAAAGAGCTTGGACCAATTAGTAAAATCTTAAATGGCGATCTTATAAACATAAGCCTTCAAAATAGTACATTTTCAAATTTAACTGACGACGCTATCATTGAGGGAAGGGATTCTATCTATGTTCCATCCAATCCTACTGGTGTAGGAAGAGAACTATTTAGCGTATTTAGGGACAATGTTTCAAACGTAACCAAGGGAGCATCTGTTTTTAATGAAAATTAAAGAAATTCTTTCACAAAATAAAATCCTTCCCTTGGCTACAATTTGCTCTGAGGGTGATGCAAGAAATATAGCAACTAAGCTTATAGAGGCCCAGTGCCCAATTCTTGAAATTACTCTAAGAGACGAAAGGGTTAGAAGTATTCTGCATATTTTTCAAGAATATTCTGGGTTAACTGTTGGACTTGGAACCATTAGATCTAACGAGGATATTGATCTTGCTATTAATAATAAGCTTGCTTTTGGAATCACGCCTGGTTTCTCACCAAAGTTATGTGGTTATGCCCAGTCAAAAGATTTTCTTATTATTCCTGGCATTCAATCAGCATCTGAAATAATGCAGGCCTCAGAAATGGGTTACAGCATTTTAAAGTTTTTTCCAGCTGAGCTTTCAGGCGGAGCCAAGAAATTAAAAGCATTGCAGTCAGTATTCCCAGATATTAGCTTTATTCCAACCGGGGGAGTAAATAAAGATAATTTAAAATCTTACTTAGAATTGGAAAATGTAATATGCGCTGGTTCAAGCGATTTTGTTAGTAAAGATATGTTGGCTAGAGGTGAATGGGAAGATATTGTTTTGAATATTCAAAATATAAAAAAAGATCTTATATAACTATATATTTAGGGAGAGTTAGATTTGTACTTTAATAATTTAGACTGGTTCATAATTGGTTTTTATGCCATAGGGTTGATAATTCTTGCAACATACTTCTCAAGAACCCCCAAAGGAAAGGAGAGAAGCGCTGAAGATTACTTCCTTGCTGGAAGATCATTACCCTGGTGGGCTATTGGTGCATCTTTAATCGCAGCAAATATCTCTGCAGAACAAATTATAGGAATGTCTGGTGAAGGCTTTGTTGTTGGTATGGCTATAGCGGTATGGGAGCTTACAGCTGCAATTGCATTAATAGTTATGGCAAAATTCTTCTTACCCCTGTTTTTAGAAAAGCAAATATATACTATGCCACAATTTCTTGAGCAAAGATTTGATTACAGAGTGAGCCTAGTTTTATCCTTCTTTTGGATAATAGTTTATGTTTTTATTAATCTGACTAGTGTTTTATGGCTTGGTTCATTATCTATCAACGCCTTAACAGGACTCAGCGTAGAATATGGGCTTTTATTCTTAGCAGTATTCTCATTAGCTTACTCTCTTTCCGGTGGCCTTAAAGCAGTTGCAATGACCGACATTATTCAAGTTGTCCTTCTAATATTTGGGGGTTTATCTGTTTCGTATATTGCATTGAATCTCATTTCAGAATCAACTGGAACCATTCAGGGTCTTAAGATTGTGTACGAACAGATGCCTGAGAAATTTGACATGATACTTTCACCCGACAATCCTTCTTACAACAAGCTTCCTGGTATTTGGATTTTGGTTGGTGCAGGGGTCTGGATTGGGCATTTTGCTTATTGGGGCTTTAATCAATATATCACTCAGAGAGCACTAGGTGCAAAATCTTTAAAAGAGGCTCAAAAAGGTGTTATGTTTGCTGCCTACCTCAAATTACTAATGCCTTTTGTTATTGTTCTTCCTGGCATTTGCGCAGCAGTCTTATTTCCTTTGCTGGAAAAATCTGATCAAGCTTACCCAAGCATGATGACGCTTCTTCCTAATGGCTTACTAGGATTAACATTTGCAGCTTTGATAGCTGCTATAGTTTCCTCATTGGCCTCAATGACAAATAGCGTAAGCACTATATTCACGATGGATGTATACAAAACTTTTGCTAAAAACAATCCATCGCAATCAACATTGCTAAAAATAGGTAGATCTTCTGCTCTGCTTTCAGTTGTGATTGCAGCAATTGTAGCAAAGCCTCTTCTTGGAAGTTTTGAGAGAATATTCCAATACATACAGGAATTCACCGGTCTTTTTACTCCTGGCATTTTAGTGATATTTCTAGTTGCTTTATTTTGGAAGAAAGCAACCACGCTCTCTGTTCTAACTGCTGCCATAACATCTGTGGTTTTATCTATAGCGATAAAAATTGGGTTACCTGAGCTAGCATATATTCACAGAATGGGGGTTGTATTTTTCATGTCTGGATTCTTATGCTACTTAACAGCTATGTTCCAAGGAATGAAGGTTCAAGAAAAAGCAATAAACTTATCAGACATAGACTTTTCAACGACTAGAGCATTCAATTTTAATTGGGTAGTTATAACAATTATCCTAATAATTACATATATCATCTTAGGTTAATTTTATGAAATATATACTATTATTCTTTTTAGTATTTGCTGTTTTCGATTTAGACGCATCATATCCAGAATCTTCGTGTGGGAGCCCAGCCAGTAACATATCAGTTGTTGAAAGAATTATTAAAAAAATGACTTTAGAACAAAAAGTTGGACAAATAATAATGCCTGATATTGATGAGGTAACACCATCAGAAGCAAAAGAATACCAACTTGGAACTATCTTGAATGGCGGTGGAAAATTTCCTAATAAAAATAAATATAGTTCCGTATCTGATTGGAAGAATTTAAGTGAGGAATTCTACAAATCCTCACCTATAGTGGACGGCAAGTTAGTCCCTGTCTTATGGGGAACAGATGCCGTGCATGGTCATAACAACGTTATAGGAGCAACAATATTTCCACATAATATTGGGTTAGGTTCAACTATGAATCCTTCTCTAATAAGAAACATTGGAGATGCAGTTGCTAAGGAGCTGCTATCAACTGGAATTATATGGACATTTGCACCAACAATTGCTGTCCCCCAGAATGATTTATGGGGAAGAACTTATGAAGGTTATTCAGAAAATTCTGAATTGGTTTCAGAGCTTGGCAAGGCAATGATTCTTGGGCTTCAAGGAGACTCAAAAGATTTTCTTGATGAGAATCATGTTTTAGCAACTGCCAAACATTTTTTGGGTGATGGTGGAACAGTTAATGGTATTGACCAAGGTAATACTATTCTTTCAGAAAAAGACTTAATAGAAGTTCATGGAAAACCATATTTAAGTGCAATAGATGCTTGTATTCAATCCGTTATGGCTAGTTTTAATTCTTGGAATGGAATAAAAATGCATGGTAATGAATATATCTTAAATGATATTTTAAGAAATGATATGGGTTTTGATGGCCTTGTTGTTGGTGATTGGAATGGTCATGGCCAGATCCCAGGATGCACCAAATCCAGTTGTCCAGAATCATTTAATGCGGGTGTGGATATATTCATGGTTCCGGATGAATGGCAATCGCTCTATAAAAATACACTTGATCAGGTCAAGCAAGGCATTATTGATGAGTCAAGATTAGATGATGCTGTAAGAAAAATACTAACTGTTAAATTTAAAGTTGGGCTTCTTAATGGGCGAAAGCCTCATGAGTACTCAGCAAATAATATAGGCTCTGAAAAGCATAGACAAATAGCAAGGCAAGCTGTGCGTGAATCCATGGTCTTATTAAAAAATAATGAAAACGCTCTACCTATTGAATCGCAAAAGCACATTTTAGTTGTTGGTGAGGCGTCAAGAAATATTAAAAATCAAATGGGTGGGTGGACAATAACTTGGCAAGGTAGGGGGAATTCTAATAGTGATTTCCCGAGAACTTTAAGCATTTATGAGGCAATAAAAAACAAGGTTGAATCAATTGGTGGGACGGTAGAATATTCAAACAATGGATCTTATAAGACCAAACCTGATGTTGTTATTTTTGTTTATGGTGAAGAGCCTTATGCCGAGGGCGATGGTGATAGAAAAAATTTATTTTTTATTAATAACGACAAAAATTTTTTAAGCTACATGCAAAACATTAAGAGCCTTAATATTGAGACTGTTTCCCTTTTTCTATCAGGAAGACCGTTAATAGTTAATCATGAGCTAAATCTTTCTGACGCTTTTGTTCAGCTATGGCTTCCTGGAACAGCGGTAGAGGGAGTTGCCGATGTAATTTTCACCAAGAAGGATAATAAGATTGATCATGATTTCTCTGGTAGGTTGTCATTCTCATGGCCTAGAACCTCTGACCAGAAAGTCCTCAATTTTGGCAACATGCCATATGACCCCTTATTCGCATATGGTTATGGTCTAAGTTATTCAGATGATGTCTTTGTATCTAAGCTTTTAGAAGAAAATAAATTCACACAACCAAATGAAATTACAGTTTTTCTTGGATCTGCCTATCCTTCCTATCACGAGGTGGTATCTTATTTTAGTCTTCAAAAAAAAGAAGAAGTCTATGATGGAGTTAATAGTGATATTTATTTAGATGAAAAATCAGGGTTAAAGATATCAAAATTTGACTATAAAAAACAAGACGATGCAAAGCAAATTGATTTTGGAAACAATAACACATACAAAACCTGGAGAATAAGCGGCTCCAGTGAGAATATTTCATACATGAAAGATGGTGTTGTCCAACTGGTTTTAAAGCCGCAAACATTATCAGATGAATCAATTACTTTAAGTTTTGGCTGTTTTAAAAATGAAGATCAGGTTAGAGAATCTGGATCTCGTGACTGCTACAAAACAATAGATATTTCCAACTACCTCCACAAGAATTTTGATAACAAGTGGAAAGAATTAAATATCCCAATAAAATGCCTGGATGATGATGATTTTGAATTATCCAACATAACAAATAGAGGGCAGTTAAGCACAACAGGAAATTGGAAATTAGATGTTCATTCTATTAAATATATTAATAATCAGGGATATAATTCCTGCTCTATAAATATTAGTGATTATGAGTAAAATTTTATTAATTGATATTGGCGGAACTAATATAAGGTACGCTTTTGCAGAAGATGGTTTCAACCATCTGGACAGCACAAAAAAAATACCTCTAGATACTATTGATAATTTTCATAGCTTTATCTCAAACCTAGTAAGTTCACAAAATATAGATAATTTAGTTATTTCTGCTGCAGGTCCAAAAATAAATGGGACGATCACTATGACCAATAGAGACCTATCAGTTAATGAGCAAGAGTTAAAAGATAGTTTAAATCTTAAAAAATGTAGCTTGCTTAATGATTGGGAATCAATTGGGTATAGCTTGTCTGATATTGAAGAGGCTGAGATAGGGTTAATTAAAAATGGAAATCCATTTAATGGAAATACTTTTTTTATTGGTCCAGGAACTGGCTTGGGTGCAGCTTTTAAGATGGAAGGTGGTGTCGTCGTGCCAACTGAAATTGGTAATACTACAGGGCTAACTAACTCTTTACTGCATAACTATGGAATTAGCAATCCTTCGGAAAACTTTATAACTCTAGAAAATGTAGTGTCCGGATCTGCTATATCAAAAATTTACGAATACAAAACCAGTGAAAAAATTTCGTCTGAAAATGTGGTTAAACTATTAAGGGAGGGTGATGAAACAGCAAAGCTAGTCATAGACGGTTTTACAAAGTCACTTGCTGAAGTGATATCTGATATGGCTTTAAACTTCATTTCTGGTAATGGAGTGTATATAGCCGGTAGCTTGATGCGAACTATTGTTGAGCTTATGGATAAGGATCTCTTTGTTAAACACTTTATAGGTAATAAAAAGGGAATACATAAAAATTTACTAGAAAAGATGCCAATTGGAATGATAAATAGAGAGCATGCTTGCCTTCTTGGAAATTTAAATTACTACAATCTAAATAAATAAACAAATGAAAGACTTAAAAAATATCTTTATAGGTAAAACTCCTGTTAACTTTAATCATGATGATATTGTTGGTTCAGAGGTTGTCATCAATGGTGAAAATTTTTATAAAATCTCTAATGTCGACTCAATGCGACCATTTTTTATGAGTATAGTAAGTCCATACAACCATTGGCTATTCATATCTAGCAATGGAGCCTTGTCGGCCGGTCGTAAAGATAACGATAATGCATTATTTCCATACTATACAGACGATAAAATTACTGAATCACATGACATAACGGGAAGTAAATCTATTTTTCATATCACAAACGGTGATTCATCTAGTTTATGGGAGCCATTTAAGGTAAGCACCTTAAGCCCGTATAAGATTACAAGAAATTTATATAAAAACCTTAGAGGAACAAAAATCCTTTTTGAAGAAATAAATCACGATCTAGGTCTTGAATATTCTTACCAATGGAATATTAGTGATAAATTTGGGTTCGTACGCAAATCTCTTTTAAAGAATAATAATAGTAGTATTTTAGATATTAGAATTTTAGATGGCATCCAAAATCTTCTTCCTTGGGGGGTTGAGTTTTATACTCAAAATTCCACAAGCAATCTTGTGGATGCTTATAAGAGGTCTGAGTTACTAAAAAATAGCGGCTTAGGTATGTTTGCAATGAGCGCAATTCTAGTTGATAAGGCAGAACCAAGTGAAGCCCTTAAAACAAATATTGCTTGGAGCATTGGTCTTGCCTCATCAAAGAAGCTTTTATCGTCTACACAAATAGAAAGATTTATAAGGACAGGCAATGTTACTGAAGAGCTTGATGTAAAAGCAGAAAAGGGTGCCTATCTTTTAAATGCAGATATTACATTAGATGCCAATTCTTCAGAGTCATGGTTAATGGCAGCTGATGTCAATAAAGATGCATCCTATGTCATGCATATTGATGGAGAAATCAATAAAAATAATAGCCTTTTGAATGAAATAGAAAAAGACATACAGCTGGCATCTGATGAGCTTTATAAATTGACCGGCGCATCTGATGGGCTTCAAACAACTGCTGACAAAAGAAGAAATATACGTCATTTTTCAAATACCTTGTTCAATATTATGCGTGGCGGTATTTTTGATAAAGATTACACAATAGAAAAAGATGATTTTCTCTCTTATTTAAGCAATGCAAATAAAGATGTATTTAAAAACTCAAAGAATGAGTTAGAGATATTGGGCAATACATTTAGTCTTCTTGATTTAAGAAATGCGATTGAGTCATCAGAAGATTCTGATTTTAAGAGGCTTGGAGGAGAATACCTTCCACTAAAATTCAGCAGAAGACACGGTGATCCAAGCAGGCCATGGAATCAGTTCTCAATAAATACTACTAATGATGATGGCACTAAGATCCTAGATTATGAGGGAAATTGGAGAGATATTTTTCAAAATTGGGAAGCTCTAGCTTATTCATATCCTCAATTTATAGATAATATGATTTTAAAATTCTTGAATGCATCTACTTTTGATGGGTACAACCCTTATCGTGTAACTAAAGATGGATTTGATTGGGAGACGATTGAGCCTGACAACCCATGGTCCTACATTGGCTATTGGGGCGATCACCAAATTATATATCTATTAAAGTTTCTTGAGTTTGCAGAGGATTACTACCCGGAAAAACTTGAAGGTTATTTTTCAAAAGATATATTTGTATACGCAAATGTGCCTTATGAAATCAAGCCTTATAAAGATATGCTTGAGGACCCAAAAAATACAATTAATTTTAATCATAAAACTGAAGATGCGGTTATTAAAGCAAGATCTAGCAAGGGCTCTGACGGAGCATTGCTTAAAGACTCAAACAATAACATCGTAAAAATAAATTTTATTGAAAAAATACTAGCAACTGTTATTGCTAAAATTTCTAATTTCATACCTGGAGCAGGTGTATGGATGAATACACAAAGACCAGAGTGGAATGACGCCAATAATGCGCTTGTTGGTAACGGTGTATCTATGGTTACCTTGTACTATCTTAGAAGATTTTTAACATTTTTTAATGGCCTTCTTAATAAATCTGAACTTAAAAGCGTTGCTGTTTCTGAAGAGCTGAGCGAATCTTTTAAAGATATTTATAATATTTTTAATTCAAATAAAGAAATTTTATCTAGCTCTAATGTAGGTGATTGTGAAAGAAAAATAATCATGGATTGCCTTGGAGAAACATCCAGCAAATATAGGTCAAAAATTTATAAAGATAGTTTTTCTGGAATAAAGAAGCCAATACTAATTAAGGATATTGAAGCGTTTATTAGCATAGCACTTGAGTATTTGGAACATACTATTGATGAGAACAAGAGATCTGATGGCTTATATCATGCATATAATTTAATAAATATTGATTCAGAAAAAATATCAATATCACATCTTTCTGAGATGCTTGAGGGCCAAGTTGGTATTCTCAGCTCTAAATACTTATCTACAAAGGAGAGTCTGCAAGTTCTTGACTCTCTGAAGGATAGCAAATTATTTAGAGACAACCAGTACAGTTATCTTCTTTATCCAAATAAAGAGCTCCCCGGCTTTCTTGAAAAAAATGTAATACCTCAAAATTTAGTAGAAAGCTCAAAGTTATTTCAGGCTCTAGTACAAGACGGCAATACACAGATCATTAAAAGAGACTGCAGCGGGTTATTTCACTTTAATGGTAATTTTAATAATGCTAACTCTCTAAAAAAAGAACTGCGCGATTTATCAACCATATACTCAGAGTTGATAAAAGAAGAAGAGGAGCTGGTATTAAATATTTTTGAGGAAGTTTTTGATCATAAATCATTTACAGGCAGGTCCGGAACTTTCTATGGCTATGAAGGGCTAGGTTCTATTTATTGGCACATGGTATCTAAGTTGCTATTAGCTGTATTTGAAGTAACAAGAGATTCCATCAAAGATGGAAGTTCACAAGACACCATAGGAAGATTATTTGATCATTATTTTGAAATAAATGAGGGCATTGGGGTGAATAAGTCCCCAAATTTATATGGTGCATTTCCAACTGATCCATACTCTCATACTCCTTTTGGCAAGGGAGTTCAGCAGCCAGGAATGACAGGTCAGGTTAAAGAAGATATTTTAAGCAGATTTGGTGAAATGGGTGTTTTGGTTAAAGATGGAAAAATTAAATTCCACCCAACAATAATGAGAAAAGAAGAGTTTCTTCAAGAATCCAGAATTTTCAAATATGTAGATTTAGAGCAAAATATTATTTCTCTAGACCTTGAAAAAGGCATGCTTGGTCTAACGATTTGCCAAGTTCCAGTTATTTATCATTCTAGTGACAATGAGGCGATAGAAGTTTTATTTGCTAATGGCACCTCTCAGAACATAGTGGGCCATGAAGTTGATGAGTCTATTAGTCAAAGTATTTTTAATAGAGATAAAAAAATAATAAAATTGAATGTATATATTCAAACTAACAAAGGGTAACTAATTCTGAAGGTATTCAATTTAAAAAAAATTCTAATTGCAGCAGCGCTTATATTTTTTTTTATTAATATGATCAATTTAAGTAATAAAAATATGAATAAATCAGCAAAAGAGTTTCTTGGAAATCCTAACTATCAAGCTATTTCATATGGAGGTTACAGAGGCCCTTCAAGAGAGCAGCAGCCCTCAATTGATCAAATCAAAGAAGATCTACTGCTTATGCATGCTCAAGGTTTCAGAGTTTTAAGAACTTATGATGTTCATCATAAATTTGCAGAAAACACTTTAGAATCTATCAGGCAACTTCAAGAGGTTGATGGTACTTTTGAGATGTATGTGATGCTTGGAGCATGGATCGATTGTGAAAACTCATTTACAGATTCACCAAATCACAATCAAGAGGATGCTGAAGGCAACACAAAAGAAATAAATGAAGTTGTAAGGCTCGCCAATAAATATCCTGAGATAGTCAAAATTATTGCTGTTGGAAATGAGTCTATGGTTCATTGGGCATCTAGTTACTTTGTATTACCTGGTGTTATTTTAAAATGGGTTAATTACTTACAAGATTTAAAATCATCTGAAGCTCTGCCAAAAAATTTATGGATAACAAGCTCAGATAATTTTGCATCTTGGGGCGGTGGTGGTTCTGAGTATCACAACGAGGACTTAAATAGTCTAATAGAAGCAGTTGATTACATCTCAGTTCATACCTACCCATTCCATGACACGCATTACAATCCAGTGTTTTGGAAGCTTGAGGATAAGTCTTTATTGGAAAATAAACTTGATGCTATCCATCATGCAATGAAAAAATCTGTTGAGTATCAATATGAACAATACCAAAGCGTTAAAAGCTATATTGAAAGCATTGGAGTGACTAAAGCCATTCATATAGGAGAGACTGGTTGGTCATCAGTTGCAACTGATCTATATGGAGATGATGGCACGCATGCAGCCGACGAGTACAAGCAAGCAATTTACTTTAATTTAACTACTGAATTATGTAAGTCTCTTCAGATATCATGCTTTTACTTCTCAGCTTTTGATGAGCCATGGAAAGATTCATCTAATGAATTTGGATCAGAAAACCATTTTGGCCTCTTTACTGTTGAAGGCAAGGCAAAGTATGCTCTATGGAATGGTGTTGATAATGGCACTTTTTCAGGCTTAGGTCGAAATGGTAAGCCTGTTGAAAAAACTTATGGTGGTAACGAGGAAAACCTACTAAACAGGGTTAAGGCACCCTCAGCCCAAAATATGGAGTAATAATTATGACAAATAAATTAACATTAAATATTTCAGCATTTCTTCTATTTTTATCATTTTCTATATTTTCAGATGATGTTCAGGTTTCACAAAACAAGCTATTGCTTGATGGAAATGCATTTTATATCAAAGGTATTTGCTACCACCCAGTCCCATTAGGCTCAAAATACAGAAGCTTTAACAAAATTGATCAAGATCTCGCATTAATGAAAGAGGCTGGCATCAATACAATAAGGGTTTACGAGCCTATCGATGATATTGAAATTTTAAATAAAATCTCATCACATGGTATCAAGGTCATCATTAGCTTTGGCTTCAATCAAAATGGTTTCTTTGATATTTTGTCGGGAACTTTCATAGATTACGTTGAAAAATACAAGGATCATGATTCAATTTTATTATGGGAACTTGGAAATGAGTATAACTATCACCCAGAATGGTTCGGTGGAGATATAGCAAATTGGTATAAAGCTCTTAACGATGCCTCTAAGAAAATACATATGATTGATAAACATCATCCAGTATCAACTGCCCATGGGGATTTGCCTGATGAACAAGCTCGCAGCTTGGTAAGTGATATAGATATGTGGGGTGTGAATGTATATAGATGGGACCAGCCTGTTTCTATCTTAGAGCAGTGGGCGGAAGTAAGTGATAAGCCTATTTATTTTGCTGAACTTGGAAGTGACAGCTATATGACTATAACTAGAGATATTTATGAAGAGGGTATAAGTGAATTAGCACAAGCAGATGCTAATAAGATTATGCTTGATGCAGTAATAGATAATATTGAATTAAGTGCAGGCACTGTTATTTTTCAGTTTGCCGATGGTTTATGGAAGGCTGGAAATCCATCAAAGCAAGATGTAGGTGGCTGGGCTCCTAATAGTAGCGGCGTGCCTTATGATGGAACTGCCAATGAAGAATTCTTTGGAATAGTTGATATCGATAGAAATAAGAAAAAATCCTATGAAGTAGTTAAAACTATTTTTAATAAACCCGTTGCTAACTAGATATTTAATCATCAAATATGTATCTATAAAAAATATATAATATGGATATGAATCAACAGCAAACTCAAACAAAGTTAGTTCCACTCAAGCACAAGATTGCATTTGGTGTCGGTATGTTAGGGAATCAAATGTTCCCAGCAGCCTTAGGCATCTTTATGGTCGTATTGATACAAAACCTAGGTTTTAACCCATTGTTATACGGTGTTATTGCTTTTGTTCCAAGACTTGTTGATGCTATTACTGATCCACTAATGGGTTTTATTTCTGATAATACTAAATCAAAATGGGGTAAGAGAAGACAGTATGTTTTTATTGGCGCTATTTTAACTGGCTTATCATTTATTGCTATGTGGCAGTTGTACTCAGTAAACGGAATAGTATTTAATTTCTGGTATTTTTTGGCTCTTTCGCTTGCATTCTATCTTGGTATTACTATTTTCAGTATTCCCTTTGTTGCTATGGGTTATGAGATGAGCGATGACTTTCATGAAAGAACTCGAATCATGGCTATATCTCAATTTATAGGCCAATTTGCATGGGTTGTTGCTCCATGGATTTGGGTAATTATCTACAATCCTGATTTGTTTGATAGTCCTGAGAGCGCGACGAGACAACTTGCTGTAATTATTGGAATAGCCTGCATGCTTTTTGCTATAACTCCTGCATTATTTATAAGTTCAAAATCTACACTTGAAGACAAAAATTTAATACCTTTAACTAAAGAGAATATTGGGAAGAGTTTTAAAAATATATTTGTTATTTTTAATGATGCATTCAAAAATATCCCATTCAGAAAGCTTTGTATTGCAACATTTTTAGTATTCAATTCTTTCCAAACTATTGCAGCATTTTCTTTCTTTATCATTGTTTACTATTTATTTAATGGCGATGCTGGTGCTGCTGGTGTTTGGCCAACCCTCCATGGTTCTGTTGGTGCCATATGTACAAGCTTTTTAGTCATTCCTATATTGTCATTCATGGCTCAGAAAATAGGGAAAAAGAATACTTTTATAATCTCTCAAGCAGTTTCTGTTGTTGGTTATATTCTTTTTTGGTTTTTATTCATCCCAGGAAAACCATATATGTTTTTATTTGCTTTGCCATTCTTTTCATTTGGTATAGGCGGTCTTTTTACATTGATGATGAGTATGACCGCAGACGTTTGTGATTTGGATGAACTGGAGAATGGGCTACCGAGAAAAGAGGGGTCATTTGGTGCAATTTATTGGTGGATGGTTAAGCTAGGTACGGCTGTAGCAGGTCTTTTTTCTGGTTTGATTCTATATTATGTCGGTTTTGAAGCAGGCGCTTCTGTTCAGCCAGACGGCGCAATGAGCGGTCTTAGATTTTTTTATTCTGCAATTCCAATTCTTGGTACCCTTGGGGCAATTTATGTAATGAGAGATTACGACATAGACGAAGCAAGGGCAGAAGAAATCAAAAAAGAACTGCAAATTATAAATAGTAAATAAATATGTCATACAGAAATGAAAAATTCCTATCTTTATTGGGTAAAAATCTAGATCAGCTTCAGGAAAATGATCTTCAGGAGATTTCAAGAAATATTCTTGATGATGGATTGCATGGCATCTGCTTTAGTCTTTACGAAGACGGTCAGGAGCCTGGTAATGATATTACCGATGAACAGATTATAAGAAGGTTGCAAATACTAAAACCCCATACTGAATGGATAAGAACATTTTCATCTCTGGATGAGCATGGAAGAATTGCACAATTTGCAAAAGGATTAGGGTTCAAGACTCTTGTTGGAGCCTGGTTGAGTAGTGATAAGGGTAAAAATGAAGAAGAAATCAATGGGCTGATTGATCTTTCTAATGCTGGTTTTGTCGATGTTGCCGCAGTTGGCAATGAAGTCATTTACAGAAAAGAGTTAGATGAAGAAAGTCTTGTGAGTTATATAAATAATGTAAAGCAAAGAGTTAATGTCCCAGTTGGGTATGTTGATGCATATTATGAGTTTAGAGATAGACCAAATATTAGCGATGCTTGTGATGTCATTCTTGCAAACTGTTATCCATTTTGGGAGGGTTGTTCTGCAGAATATGCGCTGATATATATGAAAGACATGTATCAAGAGGCAACTAAAGCAGCTAAGGGCAAGAAGGTTATTATTACTGAAACCGGTTGGCCGAGCGAAGGGAGTAGTCTTGGCGGTGCAAAGCCATCATATTCAAATTACTTAAAATATTTTATCAACTCACAACTCTGGTCAAAGAATGAGAATATTGACATGTTTTACTTTTCATCATTTGATGAATCATGGAAGGTTGATGCAGAAGGGGATGTGGGTGCTTTTTGGGGTTTGTGGGATAAGTTGGAGAAGCTTAAATTCTAGTTACAAAAGTTATTTTTTATTTATTTTCATTTAAATTATTTTGTGTATAATTCACATCTATTATGGCAGACAAAAAACAAGTAAAAGTATATTTAATCCCAGAAGGTGAAACGCGTGATCATCACACATATCACTATACTGCTATTAAAACTAGAAAATTCACTCTTGAGAATAAGAAGATGAGAATGAAGAAATTCAATCCAGCTAAAAGAGTGCATGAGTGGTTTGTAGAGGCTAAGTTACCTCCTCATAATTAGGTCTCAGAAAGTCTAATTTCAGTTGAAGAGATATCATCTCTAAAACTACCCTCATTAAATCCAGTACATCTCGATCTTATCTTTGATGGTATATTTATATCCTCTAGCGATATAAATTTATCCTTAACCTTTCTTCCAAAAACAAGAAAATGAATATTATGGTCATTAAACCTTTCAACATGCTCGTTCATGTCTTTATTACTTGAATAAAATTTTTCATCAAATACTCTCAAAAGAGTATCTGCTCCAATAATAAATACACTGTTTGGGAACATTTCTGCCTTCTCACTAAATCTTCCTGCAGAAGTCATCACCCAGCTATCATTTTCATCAAATTGATCTAAAGTCCTTTTAATTTCTTGGAAGGTAAGAGGAGGTTTATCAGCATTTTTTGCACATATTTCAAAAGTAGTTTGCATACCTGTTTTCTTTTCAGCAAGATCTCTCATTCTTATATGGCCTTCATGTAAGGGGTTGAATGAGCCTGGAAAAATTAGTTCAGGTTTAGATTTGGAGCTAGAGACATAATTAACTTCATTATTTAGAAGCTTTATCCATGATTTTTCGGCAACTGTTTTACTGAGATCAACATTTTCACTATGGCTCGGTTTTTCAACTTTAATTCCACATGCCTCACCAAGTAAGTGCATTACATAATTAGCAATAAGCTCCTCTTCTTCCTTTCTTGATCTTGTATTTTTATCGAGTATGCAGGCAACTGATTTAGTGTATGAAGAGGTCTGAAGAACAATATAAAATTTATGATCACCAATTTTTGTGTAAGTAGTTGCAAGACTTGCGGTGATTGAGATGCCTATAAGATATTTTGATTTTGTTTTACTAGCAATCTTGGAGCAGGATTTATAAGCATTGGCAGCCATACTCAAGCAAGTCTGCATTGAGCAATAATGATCTGGCTTCTTATTCAGGTAGGCATCCATAGATTCTTTTGCATAAGGTATATATGACTCTAAAATTGTATTGGATGCACCTGGAACCTGCAGAAGAGATGAAATGGCCTCAGTACCACCACCACTAGACACAATTGTTACCTTAAAAGGGCTTTGATGTATTTTTTTTATTAACTCTTGCATGGGAAATAGGGTATTTGTTGCATTTTAACCTAATAAACAACAATTATTGTTAGAATAATTATATGAATAAATCATTTAATTTTTTTTGGATGCTGGTGCTGGTTTCTTCATTTAGCCTTCATGCCTATGAGGTCAAGCAAACAATTTTTGCTTTTTGGGATAAGCCAGATGTCAATTTATTATATAAATTACCAAAAAATATAGACGCCAATACTAAGGTTCTATTTATAATTCATGGTCAAAGCAGAAATGCTGATAGTTATATTGACCACTGGGTTGATTTGGTTGAAGAGAAAAATGTAATTCTTGTTGCGCCACATTTTAAAAGATCAGATTATAGATACTTCTTTCTTCTAGAGACAGCAAATTCCAATGGCGTTATCAACAAAAATGAAAGTGGCTACTTAATAAACTCAATTGATACATTTTTTAGCTTTTTTAAAAATAAATATAAATTAGATACTAGTAAATACTCTATGTTTGGGCATTCAGCTGGAGGTCAATTCTCTCACAGGTATTTGATGTTGAGTGACAACCCTAAGATTGACAAAGCGGTGATTGCTAATCCAGGTTGGTATACTTTTCTTGCTGGAGCTAGATACCCATATGGTATTAAAGATATTCCCGTAAGCATTTCTAATGAAGGTATTAAAAATTTTTTAAGTATGAGGAATACCCTTATGCTTGGAAGCAAAGACACTGGATCTTCAAGCTTAAACACTTCTCCTGGGGCCATGAAACAGGGTGAGGATAGACTTTCCAGAGGTAATAACTATTTTGAATCTCTCATCAAAACAACGAAAGAAAATGATATTCCATTTCGATGGAACTATCATCTAGTTGAGGGCGTAGATCATGATTTTAGAAAAATGTCTGATGCAGCTGCAAAAGTACTGCTTTAAAATATTTCCTTAAAAAAAATATCACTTTTCCTTTTTACTTTCTCTTTAAAAGGCTCTTGGAACTTGCTTAACGTATTATAAATAAGACCCATACGCGGATTTTTTGACAACAAGCCTTGGTTCTTCATTAAGAAATTCCAATAGAGATAATTAAAAGGGCATGAATCATCTTCGATTGTATTTTTTGGGTTGTACTCGCAGGAAGAGCAATAGTTAGACATCCTATTTATATATTTTCCACTAGCAGCATAGGGTTTTGAGCCAACCACACCTCCATCTGAAAAAGTTGCCATTCCAAGTGTGTTTGGAAGTTCAACCCATTCGTAAGCATCAATATAAACCGACAGATACCAATCACATATATCACTTGGGCTGATACCGCTGAGCATAGCAAAATTACCAGTAACCATGAGTCTCTGTATATGATGGGCGTAGGCATTTTTTTTGGTAGTACTAACAACATCTGCAATACAGTGCATCTTTGTATCACCATCCCAAAAAAAGCTAGGCAATTTATTTGTATTATTAAAAAAGTTTAGCTCTTTATAGTGAGGCATATTCGACCAATATATTCCTCTAATGAACTCTCTCCAGCCAATAATTTGTCTAATAAATCCTTCAGTAGAATTTAACGGAGCCTCATTATTTCTATACCTACATTCAGCTTCCTCTATACAGTCCATAGGGTCAAGTAACCCAGAGTTGAGGTATGCAGAAAGAAGGGAGTGAAACATGAATGGTTCATTTGATTTCATAGCATCTTGAAATGATCCGTAATTTTTAAAATATGTATCAAAAAATTCTAACATTTGATTCCAAGCCTCTTTATGAGTTGTTGCCCAATTAAAGTTTTCAAAATCACCAAATGACTTATTAAAGATTTTATCTACTTCAACCATCACACCAATGGTGAGCTCATCTGTTTTGATTGGTTTTCTGTCTGGAATAATCTCTTTAAGCGCTGATGCTCCTTTTCTATTTTCCTTATCAAGATTCCATTTTCCACCTTCTGGCTTCCCTTCATCCATGAGAACAGAATGTTTTTTTCTTATCCACCTATAAAAATATTCCTGAATAAGCGATTTTTTCCCTTTTGACCATAAATCAAAATCTTCTTCATTGGATACAAATTTAGTATCCTCTAGAACATTTAATATTATCGAATTACTCTGACAGAAGAACATTAGTTCTTTAAGAGTTTGATAATCAGACGGCTTGGTGACATAAAGCTTTTCAAATTGTTGTTCTGAAAATATTCTTTTTAAGGTTTTAGAAAGCCCTTGATGGTTTTCAGTGACTTTCTCATGGATCACTCGTTCATGTCTTATGGTTGGTATATATTTTCTAAGAGAGGTTATTAAATAAATTAGCTTTTGCTTATGATGAGGTAGCTCATAGAATGAACTCATTGGTTCAAAAAATAAAAGGCTATCTTCCTCACCTATGTTTTCATAGACTAAATTATTCTTTGATAGCTGATCTACAAATATCAATCCTAAAGAACTCATTCGCTAATTAGTTGAGCAAGATGTTTACCTGAATCATATGCAGATTCAACTCTTGGTCCCAAGGCCCAGTCACCTATAGCAAAAACATTATCATTTATTTTCATATAACCTTCCTTGGTATAGTTTTTTTTACAAAGGGCATATCTCCATTTAAAAACTTTAATATTATCTGTAAATAAAGCTTTATCAATACCAAGAGATTTAACGATATCATCTATAGCTATACTTGCAATATCCTTGTTTTCAAGATCAAAAGAATTATTGCTAAAGTCCTGTGAGAAATGCATAGTAATTGAGATTGGTGACTCATCACAAAATGATCTTGATAAAGAAGCCCAACTCAACTTATCAGATATATTCTTATAGCAACTATGTGTAAAAGGCATATCATTTTTTAATAAAACACCCACTGCAAGACATTTTGAATATAGATCATCATTGAAGGTAGAATTAATATTGGCAATATTATTAAATTGGGGGAGGGGTATTGAAGAAATTATTAAATCAAATTTTTTTTCTGGACTACCATTAAAGCTGAGCATGCTTTCTTTTAAGTTAATATTTGTAACTGATCTCTCCAGTTCTATTTTTTTATCAGCTAAGTGATATTTAACAACACTATGCAAGCCATCTCTGTGAACAAACTTATCAGATGACTTGATTATGGTTTGATTCAGATTGTCTAGTATCGTACCTGATAAAGTCTTGCATCCAGCAGCCTCTAAAACCCTTTTAAAATCTAATGAATGTGCTTTTGCATATTGTGCACCTAAATTAAATTTAATAATATTGCCTTCATGCTCTCTAGAATGCATTGTTAAGCGCCCACCAGCTGATCTGGCCTTGTCAAAAATAGTTATTTCATGAGAGCCCTTTAAGTTGGTAATAAAGCCAACTGTGCTCATTCCAGCACCAATTATTCCAATATCCATTTATTATCCTTGACACAAATGTCACATAAATGTAACATTGGCTTATATTTTATAACACAACTGTAACAAAGGAACTTAATATGAACAACACAACATCATTTAATTCATACATTAAGACTTTAGCTGAAAGAATTAATACCTTAATGAAGAGCGGAGACTTAACAACAATATCTAATCAAATTTTTAGATAAAACCAGAGAAGCCCATTTACATAATGGGCTAATTAAAACTTAACGACCTTTTTTAGAACAGTTTCTCCATCAATATTTTTTATTTCAGATACAACTATTTTTTGTTCAGTATCTATTTTTAATAAACCGTAATTAACATTTAACATCATTTCTCCAATTTGGAGAGGGTCATATTCTTTAGGCTCTTTAAATATTTTTTTAATTGCTTTATTCAAAGAAGATGAGCTAATTTCAAATAGCTCTCCATACTCATAGAAACCAGCCTTATGTCTATCTCCAGAAAGAATGATTGTTTTAGTTTCTTCTTTTTCTAAAAGATTCAAAAGCTTTGTTCGTTCTGTTGGAAAAATATTCCATTTCTCCCAGCTATGTCCAGTAGGTAGTACCTGTACCGATGAGAGAAGTATTATTAAGTCCGCTTCTTGAGAAATAACATCATTTAGCCAGAGCCATTGATCTTCACCAAGCATTGTAATATTGTTTTTATTTACTGGTTCGTAGTTATCCTTTCTGCTTTTTGTTGTACTTCTAAAATATCTTGTATCTAAACCAATAATATTTACTTTTAAACCATCAATATTAAGTATATTGTTAAAATAAGTACCTTCTTGGCTTCGCCTTTTATCGTTTTGGCTTGAGCCCCAGAAATCTAAATAAAGCCTTTGCGCTTCTTCTTTGAATTCATATTCGAAACCTCCATCATTCACTCCATAATCATGATCATCCCAAATATAAAAAACATCTTTCTCATTAAGCCAATTTGGAATCATCTTTTTTTGTTTTTTATAAGCAAGTTTCATTTTATTAAGCTTGCCATTAGGACTATCACCATAGACGTTATCACCAAGAAAGATAAATGAATCAATGTTTTCATTTTTAATACTCTTCCAGATAGGTTGAGGTAATTTTTGATCAAGACAAGACCCAAATGCAACTTTATATTCATCTGAAATGAGCTGGTTAGATGAAAAAATTAAAATTAAAAAGAAAAGTCTATGGGTATATAATTTATTCATAAGTGAAGTATAGCAATTTAGTAAAGAACTAATGAATAACAAAATCATTCTAATCATCAGCTGTTTTATTATTTCAAACTGTTCTGATAAAGATTCAAATCAAACCAGGTTAAGTGCTGTAATTTTACCTGAATACAGCTCTTTTGCAGTGGTAGCAGATTGCAGCCTTTCAAAAGGCAACTCACTTATAGATTTAGAATCATTTCTTTCATCCCAAGCCATATCTAAAGGAAATACAGACAGCTCAGTATCGGTGTTGTTTCCAAATAACTCCGCCTCTGTGAATACCTTTCTAATTTATATCAAAGGGGGGTCAGAAGTGGAGACCACCAATAGAATAAATAATATTTATATTGATGGATTAGAGTCTATTTCTACCTGTTCATATGAGCAACCCTCAAAATCTTTAACCCTTTTTACCAACCCATTAAATTTATCTCAGTCAGAAGATTATAATATTTCTGAAATTTTAAACTGTTCTTATAACGATGGTTACAGCTATGGGTCTTTTGTAATTGCCGTAGATAGGCTTATTCAAAAAATGGAAATGTTTAAATCAAAATATGAGATCGACTATATTGAATTAAGAGATGAAAACTCTTTTTTATGGGTAAATAGGTTTAACAATTCATTTTACGAATCAGAGCTGCCTGAGCTTTGGTTAAAAAATCCTGAAGAATCTTTAGAAATACAAAATGAATTTAAGGATAATGCAATTTGTAATAACGCGAGTGTGTATAAAGAATTTTCTCTTTAATCAAGAATTATTACTACACTAAGCTATACAAATATATTAGAATACTCGAATCTATTAGCGGGTATCGTATAATGGCTATTATAAGAGGTTTCCAACCTTTTGATGAGAGTTCGATCCTCTCTACCCGCTCCAATTTTATACATGAAACTAACTTACTATTAATTGAACCATTAAGTTTAAATGGGTTATATTGATACATTGTTTATAAATTATTGAATATGCATCATAAAAATAACAACCTTTTATTTTTACTAACTTTACTAGTTACAGCCTGCGGTGGCGGCGGTGGCGGAGGAGGCGGCAGCAACACCCCACCCCCAAGTCCTGCACCAACTATCAGCTTTACAGCATCCCCAGTTTCAGTACTATTAAACAGCACATCTACTTTTTCTTGGTCTACAACTAATGCAACATCTTGTACTGCATCGGGTTCAACCCAATGGAGTGGATCTAAAGCAACGTCTGGCACTGAAGATATTCCTATTACTATTCCTGGCAATACAACATTTACTCTAAGCTGTTCTGGAGCGGGTGGCTCAAGAAATGCCTCAGTTATTATTGAAGGCTTTAGGCAAACTGATGGCGTAGTTGTAGACGGCTATATATCAGGTGCTAATGTTTTTATTGATGAGAATGAAAACTTTATTGCTGATGCACAAGAGAATGCAACCACTTCAGATAACGATGGCAAATTCACTATTAAATACGCTAACGGAAGCTTAGTTTCCATTGGCGGTACAGACTTAGATTCACAAACTCTATTAGATAATCTTTTAATTACTCATAAACTTGATGGCTTCTCTGATTTTAAAGCCATAACCCCTATTACTTCGGTTGATGCATTTTTAGAAAGCACAGATATCAATGTAGCACTGGGTATAGATAGCTCTATCAATATAGCTGTTGATGACCCTGTAGCCCTAAAAGGGGATGGTGGTATTTATGACTATTTGTATGAGAAGGGCAACCAGCTCACCGTTCTCGCTTACGCACTGCAAAACATAACTAACGATCTAAATACAACAACTGAGACCACTCAAGACTTCTTTAAGTCTATAGCCGAGGAAGTAGAGACTGAATATGCCGAAACCCAAAGCAAAGTAGACATTGAAACAACTGACTTTATCTCAAAAGTTTTAACTAATGTTGAAACTGCAAAGACATTAAACCTTAATGAAACTGATAAAAGTAATACAGTTACTGCTCTGGCCTCAGTTATACCAATCATCCAAGTTAAAGAAGATGCAGATACAACCACCTCACTTATTCGTTTTGGTGTATCTCAATTACAAGAAGATATAGTTAGCCTTGCTAATGGAAGCGCATCTGAAGAGTTAGTTGAGGACTATACACAGGATGTCATAAACTATATAGCTACAACAGAAAGCATATCTTCAGATAATTTAACACCTGATATCAGTAGTATAGATGATTCAGTCGTTCTAGATGAAGATTCTGTGATTGATATCTTTATTTTAAATAATGATTCTTTTGTTGCAGGAGCACCTTTTAGTATCTCAACAACATTGCCCATGAATGGTAATGTTGAAATAATAAATAACTATATTACTTATACCCCAGATACAGATTACTTTGGTGATGATGATCTTTCTTACACCTTATCCCAAGGAGATAAAACTTCATCAGCTGATGTAAATATTACAATTAACTCAATTAATGATGCCCCATCTATAGATATAGCTTCAACCTTAACAGCTTCTGAAAACCAGACTGCCATTACAACCATATCTATCTCCGATGTTGATGAGGATGAGCTAACGTTAACTTTAGGTGGAACAGATGCTAGCAGTCTTAATCTTTCAGCTGAAAACGTTTTAAGTTTCAAGGAAGCGCCAGATTATGAAACTAAAGATAACTACTCTATTAATCTATCTCTAACTGATGGAACTGAGACTACAGACAAAGATATTAGCATCTTAGTTACTGATATTAATGATGTAGCTCCTGTATTTACATCTTCAGCTTCTTTTAATGCCCCTGAGAACCAGTTAGCAATTGGTACTGTGACTGCTAATGATGAAGAGGATGATGATCTTAGCTTTAGTATTTCAAGTGAAGAATTAGTTATCACTTCAGAAGGTGTTTTAACATTTGTTTCGGCTCCTGATTTTGAGGCTAAATCCTCTTATACAACAACTATTACTGTTTCTGATGGAATTAATGAGGCTACTCAAGATATCTCAGTAAATGTAACTAATGTAAACGATGTTGCACCAGTGTTTACCTCATCTGCAACTTTTATTGTAGATGAAAACCAAACTTCTATAGGAACTGTAACTGCAACAGATGCAGAGGGTGATGAACTTACATTCACCGTTTTAAGTGATGAGCTGGATATAACTTTATTAGGCACCCTGACATTTGTGTCTGAACCAGACTTTGAAACAAAAGCTGGATACTTTTCAACCATAACAGTTACTGATGGCATCAATTCTTCAACCCAAGCAATTACAGTTAGAGTGCTTGATGTGGATGAAATCCCACCAGTTATTTCTATCAACGGAGCTAACCCTATAACTGTTGAGTTAGGTTCAACTTATTCAGACGCTGGCGCTATAGCTGATGGAGGAGAGACAGTATCCTTAGAGTCAAATGTTGATACAGCAAAAGTAGGATCGTACACCGTAACTTACTCTGCGACTGATGCTGCCGGTAACATTGGAACTGCAACAAGAATAGTAAATATAACTGATACTACTAAGCCAGCTATAACAATAATTGGAGATAATCCAGCCACTGCTGAATTTGGTTTAACATACACAGACGCAGGTGCAACTGCTTCAGACTTATCAGGGGATGTTTCAGTTATAACTAGCGGATCAGTAAATACAAACATAATTGGCAGTTATACCTTAACCTATTCAGCAACCGATGCTTCCGGCAATACCGGAACTTCATCTAGAACAGTAATTGTTCAAGACACAACGGGACCTGTAATAACTATTTTAGGTGATAACCCTCAAACAGTTGAGCTTGTTCAATATGATCCACCAAGTTCCATATACAAAGATACTGCAGGAGCCATTTCTCAAGATGGAGAGGAAATAACCACTGATGATACTGGTGTTGATAATGCCGGTATTGGAACATATTTCGTTTATTACTCAGCTACTGATACTTCTGGAAATAAATCAACTATAGCAAGAACAGTTTATGTAGTTGATACAACAGCACCAAGGGTTATTCTTAATTCTAATGGGTCTACTTCAGATGAGGTAACTGTTGAGCTAGGGTCAACCTTTGTTAGTTCAGGAGCATATGCAACAGATATTTCTATGAGCACTGGTTTTGACACAGACCTCGGTATAGAGGTAACTGTTACAGGTACAGTTGATACCTCAACTGTTGGAACTTATACATTAACTTATACAGCAACAGATGCTTCAGGCAATGTAGGTACAGCAATAGAAACTGTAAATGTAGTAGATACTACTGCTCCAGTGTTTACATCATCTGCAACCTTTAGCGCAGCAGAAAATCAAACTGAGATAGGAGCTGTTACAGTATCAGACCTATCTAGTAACTTATCATTCTCAGTATCTGGAAATGAACTTCAGATTACAAGCGATGGTGTCTTAAGCTTCGTGTCCGCTCCTGACTATGAAACCAAGTCTTCTTATACAGCAACGGTAACTGCTAACGATGGTACAAATACTTCAACTCAAGATATTACTGTGAATGTTACAGATGTTGATGAAAATGTTGATACAGGGCCTGTATTTACATCAGATAGCACTTTTGAAGTTGCAGAAAATCAGTTAGTTATCGGAGAAGTGACAGCAACTGATCCAGATGGAGACTCTATTTCATTCTCAACAACAAGTACTGAAATTCTTATTGATTCATTAAATGGCAATATGACATTTGTAAGCCCGCCAAACTTTGAAGCAAAATCTGTTTATACAGCCACTATTCTTGCAAGCGATGGTGTGAATGAATCAACTCAAGATATAACTATCAATATAACCAACGTAGTTGAGGCCCCTGAGGCTTTTGATAAAACGATTATATTTAGAGTTCTTCCTCAGATTCAAACAGAACAAAACATAACTCTACCTGCTGATGGGGATAATCTCACATATATTATTGTTAGCAATCCTTCTAAGGGAACTTTGACTTTAAATGGAAATATAGCTACTTATAAAGCTTTTTTAAATTACACAACATCTGACACTGACAGCTTTACCTTTAAAGTGAGCAATGGTTCAGAAGAGTCTTCAGTGGCAACTCTATCAATAGATATCATGACTGATCCTCTTTATAAATATCAATGGCATCTAGAAAATACAGGCCAAACTACTTTTGCTACCAATCCCGGAATAGCCGATGAGGATCTTAATCTTAATACTGTTATATCAAGTGGGTACACTGGAGCAGGAGTTACTGTAGCTGTTATTGATTCAGGTTTGGAGATTGGTCATGAAGACCTTGCAGATAATATGGTTGCAGGTTCCTATGATTTTCTTGATTCTGACACTGATCCCACAAACACAATTGATGTATCAGGAGATCATGGTACATCTGTAGCGGGAATTATTGCTGCAACAGGTTGGAATGCATTGGGAGGAAGAGGTGTTGCCCCAGATGCGTCACTTGTGGGATATAACCTTCTTCAAAATGGCTTTGCATCTTATCAGCTTCAATCATGGGGTATTAATCCTCCAGTAGAAGCTAATGTAGATATCTACAACATGAGTTACGGAAACTATTACCCTGGAATCAGCCAAACTTTTGCGCTACCTGATTTTTTAGATGCATATTATGAAGATGCGCTAGTAACTGCAACAACAGAATTGAGATCAGGGAAGGGTGCTCTTTATGTTCAGTCATCTGGAAACGAGTATTCAGACTATGCAACTGCGGACTGTGGTGAAAATGAGTTTACGTGTGTTGAAGTGATTTGGGATAATTGGTCAACAGTTCCTTACATTCTTCAAGTGGGAGCCCTCAATGCAAACGGACAAAAATCAAGCTATACAACAACTGGTGCAGCGCTTTGGGTATCAGGTTTTGGAGGCGAGACCGGAGCAAATGAATCAATTCTCAGCAACCAAAACCTTCAACTACCTTCAGGAATTTATGAGCCGGCTATTCTCACCACAGATCAAAGTAGTTGTTCCAAGGGATATGTGAGTACCAATGTCTCAACTAGATATAATGAATTTGAAAATTCGACAGGAAACAAGGCAATTAATTCTGAATGTAATTACACAAGTACATTTGGAGGAACTTCCTCTGCAGCCCCAACTGTAGCCGGTGTTATGGCATTAATAATCAGTGCAAATCCTGAATTAACATGGAGAGATGTGAAACACATAATAGCTTCAACCTCAGACCAGGTTGGAACAGATTCAGACTATACTTATGATTTTCAAGGAATCAATCAATATGAGTGGGAAACAAATAGTGCTGGATATAAATTCCATAACTGGTTTGGCTTTGGAAAGATAAATGCAGCTGATGCAGTTGATATGGCTTTGTCCATGCAGGGCAATAATTTAGGTACATTTCAGACAACTGGTTTTCAACAAGAGGTTCAAGATGAGCTTGTAATATCAGACACTGAAACAACTTCAGCAACCATTGAAATAACAAAACCAGAAAATTCTAATAACTCTATTGAATTTGTAAGAGTCTCTATTCAATTCAATCACCTGGTCCCAAAATCAATTGGATTAAGGTTAGTCTCACCAGATGGAACCGAAGTTAATATAATGCAGCCAATGACAAACCTAGGAACTAACCCGGCCAACACTCTGTTTGATATAGGTGTAAGCGGCCTTTATGGTGAAAGCATAGAGGGAACATGGACATTGTATGCTGATGACTATATTGAAGATGCAATTGAAGGAAGCCTAATACAATGGGGGATTGAAATTTATGGAAATTAATTTTAAAGAACTGACGTCAAGATTATTCATATCATTATTCTTAATATTTTTGACTTTGAGCATATCTGTTCAAGCAAATATTAAACAAGCCGTTATAAAGGATGGAAGTAAAATAACATTTTTATACTCAACGGTTTATTTATATAAAGATAATCTTTTAACTGAGATTGATATTTCACAGAACATTGATCTTTCAGGAAGTGATAGCAATGCAAGTACTTTGAGACTAGAACCAGGTCAATACATAAAAGTTAAAGGGCTTGATGGAAGAGAGAAATTATTCAATGGCTCGATTATAGTTAAGTTCAAGAGTTCAGAAGATCTTGAGGCCTTTTCTTTAAGAAATGAGATGGTGCTTCTTAATAATTTGCCAGATATTGGGCGTGGCGTATTTAAAATAGATGATATTTATAACTTTAACGAAAAACTAGATCAATTAAAAAGTAATAACCCTAATATTGAGCGTGTAGAACTTAATACAATTGATATATCTATTAGACCTAAATAATAAAGCAGGCTTGCGCCTGCTTTATTGACCTTGGGGATTAGAATTTAGAGGATATTCAAAGGTCTCATATTAATAGACCATGTAACTTTGTAAAAGTTCAAAATAATTCATAAAACAATACAATAAGAAGCCCAAAATAAAACCAGATCCTAGTGGTATCTCTTTACTTGAATTTTTTTCTTTTAATAAATAAATTAAAAGAGCAGATAATGAACCCAAAAGAACAACAAAGGGTAGGGCAAAGATACCGACCATAGAACCTATTGAGGATAGAAGAATAAAATCACCTCCACCGATCCCATCAACCCCCTTTATTAATCTATAAGACGTATTAATAATCCATAAGATACCGAAGCCAGTAAGCAAGCCCACTAAAGATATGTAAAATTGATTAAAGCCAAGGGTAGATATTGTAAATACTTCATATACTCCAATTGCAACAAAGCCTATCAAAACTATCCCGAGGTTTAACCAAAAGGGGAGAAGAAAATATTTTAAATCTAAAACAAAGAGAATAAAAAAATTAAAAAAAACAAAATAAGCAAACAAGAGCTGAATATTTAATCCAAATATAAAATAAAGAATTACTCCTACCAATAAATGTACTAACTCATTAAGTGGATACATTGGAGATATTGGTGTTTTACAAAAATAACATTTACCTTTTTGAAAAAGAAACCCAATAACTGGTATTAGGCTTACTGTGCTTATAGTCTTATTGCAAGACACGCAATGAGACCTAGGAAAGAATAAGTTAATCTTGCTGTCACCATCTTGCATTAATGGAAGTCTGTATATCATCATAGATGAGAGGCTCCCAAAGCATAAGAAAATTAGCGATAAAAAAATTAATATCACTTACGTTTTGCTAACCAAAAACAAAAAAATAATAAACTTAATGCAAAGAATGCATATATACCAATTATCATTAATTTATCAATCATTTGTTACTCCCAAGGCGAATGAATCAGGTCTTCTGAAGTCCCCGTAGCCTGAATATGTGCCATTTTTTTTCATTATTAATTGTAAGTTTGTAGCAGGCTCAATAATCTTTAAAGTATACCCTGCCTCCTTTAGCCATTTGCTGGAATCAGCATCAACACCAAACTCAATTTCAAGTCTATCAGGTTGCCATTGGTGGTGGATTCTACTAGCCTTATTTGCTTCATCAACATCCATATTAAAATCAACCATATTCAATATGGACTGGAGAACTGCAGATATTATCCTTGCACCTCCAGGCGATCCTGTTGTAAAAAAGAACTCATTATTTTTAAATGCAATCGTTGGAGTCATAGAGCTTAGTGGTCTTTTTCCTGGAATAATCTCATTGGCTTTCGCACCAAGAAGACCAAATTGATTGGGCACCCCTGGTGACACAGAGAAGTCATCCATCTCATTATTCATCAAAATACCAGTGCCTTTAATAACGACCCCAGACCCAAAGCTAGAATTTAATGTATAGGTTGAAGAAACGACATTACCCTCATTATCTACAACAGAAAAGTGAGTTGTTTCAAAGCTTTCTTTATCAATATACATCCCAGGATTAATTTCACTAGATGGTGTTGCCTTTCCAATTTCTATTTTTGAAAAGATATTATTTGCATATCCTTTGTTAGTGAGCATTCCAATCGGCACATTAAAGTAGTCTGGGTCACCAAGATATTTGGATCTGTCAGAGTAGGCATATTTCATGACCTCACCTAAAATATTTATATATTCTTTAGAGTTATGTTTCATATTAGAAAGCTCATAATTCTCAAGAATGTTTAACATTTGAATTATATGCACTCCACCAGAGGAGGGCGGAGGCATCGTAATTATTTCAGAGCCCCTATAGTTTGCAACTAGCGGCTCCCTCCAAACAGGCTCATAATTTCTAAGATCTTTTTTTGAAATAATTCCGCCATTAGACTTCATGTCATTTACTATTTTTGAGGCAACTTCCCCTTTATAAAAACCATCCCTTCCTTTTTTAGAAATTATCTCTAAAGTTTCTGAAAGGTCTTTTTGTATAAATAATGTTTTATTAAAAACGGGATAATTAGATTGGAATATTTTTTTGGTCTCCGGGAATGTAGAGAGCTTTTTATGATACTTCACTAGCATATCTTGCATATATGGTGTTACCTCAAAACCTTCTTTAGCTAGCTTTATAGCTGGAGCTAGTAGCTCCTCCCAATCCATTGAACCAAATTTCTGATGAACGGACCAGAGACCTGCCACAGTTCCAGGAACACCGCTTGAAAGATATCCAAGAGTAGATTTATTGGGGATCACGACTCCATTATCATCAAGATACATATCTTTCGATGATTGCCTTGGAGCTCTTTCTCGGTAGTCTATTGCAAAGTTAGCATTCAGATCAGCATCATGAATAACCATAAATCCGCCACCACCAATATTACCAGCTCTAGGGAGCACTACCGCTAAAGCAAATCCAATAGCAACAGAGGCATCATATGCGTTTCCACCGGATTTAATAATATCCTCACCTATCTCTGTAGCTAGAAAATGCTGAGTTGTTACCATACCAATGTCGCTAAAAGCTATTTCTTTTTGACGAGGCACATACTTGCTTGGGTCTACTGTGCCTATTGGCGTGAATGATTGAGCTGTTACATTAATGCAATAAATAGATACGAGTAAAACTTGGAGTATTTTTTTATACATTAATAAATTCCTTGGCTAATTCTGCTGCCCATTTATAATCAGCTTTCCCATTTGGGGCTCTGTGAACCTTGTCAACAAATTTAATATTTTTTGGTACCTTATAGCTTGAGAGATGTTTTTTTGTTTCCTCTCTTAGAGCATGCTCCTCAATACTCATCCCGTCGTTAAATGACGCAACTGCAACTACTTTTTGACCAAATTTCTCATCATCAACCCCAACCACAAGAACATCATCAATATTTATATTTAACTTAAGGGCTTCTTCAACCTCTTCTGGATATATTTTTTCACCTGCAGAATTTATACAGTTACTTCCTCTTCCAAGAAGAGTAATACTTCCATCTTCTTCTACAAGAGCATAATCACCAGGAAAACTGTATCTTTTTCCACTTACCTCTTTAAATGTTTGTGCTGATTTTTTAGGGTCTTTATAATAACCTTGAGGAACCATGCCGCTTGTTCCAACAAGACCTCTTATACCAGAACCCGGTTTTACTAAAGCCCCATCATCACCCAAGACTATTACATCTGGATTTATTTTAAATTTAGCAGTCTTTACAGATTTCTTTCTAGAGCTTACTGATGAAGCCATACCTCCTTCGCTCGAACCCATTGAATCAAACAGCTTAACATCGTGATGGGCAAGAATTCCTTGTTTTACTTCTGCACTCCAAATTACTCCGCTAGATATAATAATATTTAGTGAAGAAATGTCATAAGGTTCTGCTTTTTCTTTTCCTGCATCTAATTCTCTTAAGAGCGGTTTAGCAAATGCATCACCTACAATAACTAAGTTATTTGCCTTAGTTGATGAAATTTTTGTAAGTATTTTCTCTGGATTAAGCCCAATCTCAGGAATGGTAACTATTGATCCGCCGAGGCAATGTGTCATAAATCCTCCAAGAAACATTCCCGTTCCATGCATCAAAGGGCAAGCTATCAAACATCTAGTTAAATTATTTGATTTAGATTTATTCATAATAATCTCTTTTAAATCTTTAATATTCTCTCTAAATCTCATGTCTGGAACTTCATAGCCTTGTGATTTTAAGCCTCCATACATTGCAACCGAAAACTCGCCATGGTTATACATTACACCCTTAGGCATTCCCGTTGTTCCACCCGTATAAATCATATAAATATTATCTTCATCTCTAACTATCCGCTTCATTGGATCATTGGATGAGATAATTTCCTCATAAGAAAAACAACCATCAATCTCTGGATCTTTAACTCCACCAATCTGTATCCATGTTTTGACATTTGGTAGTTTTTTATAAACTTGTTTTACTTGGTCTAAATAAGATTCATGAAAAAATACTACTTCTGAATCAGAGTTATCAAATAAGTAGACCAGTTCATCAGATTGGTATCTGTAATTTACATTAATTGGAACACCCATTACCTTCATGGTTGCAAACTGTGAGGTTAGGTATTCATTACAGTTAAATAAATACAAACCAACCTTCGTATCTTTCGTAACACCTCTTTCATTAAGAAAGTTTGCAATTCTTGCAGATATTTTTTCATATTCTGCCCATGTTTTTTTATCATCACCTGAAATGCAAGCTAGCTCATTTGGAATTAAGTCAGAAATATTTTCCCAGATTGTTGCAAGATGAAGTTCAAAATTATCGTCGTTTTTCATATTTAAAATTTTATCTTAATTGACTGGTTATGATAACTCTTATAATAGTAGAATAATGTAAATAAATTTCATGACAAATTATGACCGATATATACAAAAACATACTAGATAAAATAACAGCCAAAGGCCAAACATTTGAAACCAAACAAGTGCTTAACGAAAATGGCGTGACCTATACTGAATATGCAAATTTTGCAGAAAACTTAAAGCAGTTTTTTGATATCGGGTTGATGCATAAAGAAAAAGATTGGCTGGTATATGAAGATGAAAGATATACATATAAAGAGGTATATGATCGAGCGGCTCAGGTAGGTAATGCTTTAATTGCATCTGGGATTAAGAAGGGCGACAGAGTAGCCATATGTATGCAAAATAACCCTGAATATTTGTACACATTCATGGGAATAGTTGGAATTGGTGCAGTTTGTGTTCCCCTAAATTCATGGTGGGTTCCCTCTGAAGTGATTTATGGGTTAGAGCATTCTGATGCAAAATTACTCTTTGCTGATCAGAAAAGATTGCAAGGTCTAGAATCGATGCCAAACGTTGTAAAGATTGTTACCTCATACACCCCTGATAGCAATTTTAAATCTATTAATGAATTTCTTGATGGTCATTCAGAGAGCTGGCCTGATGTGGATATTGATAGAAATGATAATGCCACTATTTACTATACCTCTGGATCAACAGGTAAGCCAAAGGGTGTTCTCTCATCGCAAAAGGGAATCCTTTCTACGATGTTTAGTTGGGCATGTTACTCAACTGTATTTTCAGAAATTCTGGCTAAAATGGATCCAAGCGCAGACCCATTACTCAGCCCAGACTTAGCAATGCTTCATTGTGTGCCTTTATTTCATGTAACGGGAAGCCATGCTGGTTTTTTAATGTCTGTCCTAGTTGGTAGAAAAATCGTAATGATGAAAAAATGGGATGCAGGGGAAGCACTAAGAATTATTGAAGAAGAGAAAATATCAGATATTACAGGTGTACCAACGCAAACATGGGAGTTGCTTAACCATCCAGATAGAAAAAACCATGATATGTCGTCATTGAAAACCTTAGGTGGCGGTGGAGGGCCAAGACCAGCGGAACATGTCAAGCAAATCGATGAACAGTTTGAAGGGAGGCCTGGTATTGGATATGGCTTGTCTGAAACAAATGCTCTTGGAACTCTGGGTAATGGAGACGAATATGTAAACAATCCTTCCACAGCAGGAAGAGTTGTTCCACCATTAACAGAAATAAAAATATTAGATGATAACTGGGATGAGCTCAACGAAGGAGAGCTTGGTGAAATTGCGATTAAGACTCCAGCATCAATGGTTAGTTATTGGAAAAATAGCGAAGCCACTTCTGAATGTATGAATGACAGTGGTTGGTTTAGAACTGGTGATTTGGGCAAATTCGAAGGCCCTTTCTTATATATTGTAGACAGGGTTAAAGATATGGTTATCCGCGGTGGTGAAAATATTGCATGTCCTGAAGTTGAATCCGCAATATATGAACACGAGAATGTTTTAGAGGCTTGTGTTTTTGGAATCCCTGATACAAGGCTTGGTGAGATAGTATCATGCTGTATCTATTTAAAGCCTGGATCAGAGCTCAAAGAAGAAGAGCTTAGAGATTTCCTTTCTGACAAACTTGCCCCATTTAAAATTCCTGCAGTTTATAACTTTTCTGATAATAAGATACCAAGACTTGCATCTGAAAAATTTGATAAACCTGCGCTTCGAAAAATATATGACAAACAATAATTAAATATTTTTTAGTGATATTTCGATCTAAAAATAGTATAAATAGCTTTATGAATTTTTATCATTGCATATGACAGAAAGAATATTGATCGTTGAAGACGAGCCTGATATAAGAGCAACCCTCGAATATAACCTTCATCGTGAAAATTATTCAACTGAATCAGTAGGTACTATCTTAGAGGCCGAAAAGATTCTAAAAGAGACTCAAATATCAATCATCCTTCTTGATCTAATGCTTCCTGATGGTTCTGGTTTAGATCTTTGTAGAAAATTAAAATCTGAAAAAGAATCGAGCTCCATCCCAATTATTATTCTAACTGCCAAAGATGATGAGGTGGATAAAGTTGTTGGATTTGAGCTTGGCGCAGATGATTATGTTACTAAACCCTTTAGCGTGCGAGAGCTAATACTTAGAATAAAAGCTATTTTAAAAAGAGGAAGTAAAAAACCTGAAATCTTAGAAGTGGAGAGAGAATTTGGTGATCTTAAAATTGACACAGAGTCTCATGAAGTTTTTGTTAACGATAAAGAGGTTGTTCTAACTGCGCTCGAATTTAGACTTTTAAAACAACTGGTTGATAGAAGGGGAAGAGTTCAAACTAGGGAACAGCTGCTATCAGATGTTTGGGGATACAGTGCCGACATCACAACTCGAACAGTAGACACGCATATTAAACGTCTAAGAGAAAAACTTGGGGTTATCGGTAAATATGTGCAAACAATAAGAGGCGTGGGATATAAATTTACCAGAACACCTGATTAATTAAATAATGGGTATAAGAGCTCGAGTCTTTTTATTAGTATTTCTTTCTTTAGCGGTAAGCATACGAATCGCTTATGTCATTGCCGAAAGAGACATTACATCTACCTTTGAAGAACAAACGATTTTTCAACTTGAAAAGCAAGCATACCTCCTTCTTGAAAGTGTTAACGATATAAGCAAACTTGATAGCTTTGAGGCAAGTGCTATAGCAAATAGACTTGGCGAGGCCTCAGATTCAAGAGTCACACTTATTTTAAATAACGGAACTGTTGTGGGCGACTCAAATCTTTCTCAACAAGAAATCAACCTTCTTGATAATCATATTGATCGAAATGAGGTGCAAGAAGCGCTAACAAATAAAAAAGGTTGGTCTTCACGATTCAGCTCAACGTTAAACCAGCAGCTTTTATATTTTGCCGTTACTGATCAAAATGAAGAAAGTCCAAACATAATAAGAATTGCTGTTCCTTACACTTATCTAGATAGGGTGATAGCAAGTTTAAATATATCGATTTTTTTAATTGGTGCTGTTGCCTTTGTTGTGTCTTTCATTGCAAGTGCTCTAATTTTTAATTATACCTATAGAAGTCTATCTGAACTGGAAGATGCAATATCAACCTTAACAATCAACCCATTAAAAAATAATGAAATTGAGCCAGTACAAATCAAAAAAAATGGTGAGTTTGATAATGTTGCAAGAAGCATCTCTCAAATATCTGAAGTTCTAAAGTCCCAAGTAAGATTAATTGCTAGACAGCGAAATCAATTTGGATCAGTTCTGGATGATCTGGGTGAGGGCGTTATAGTTTTTAATCATTTATCAAATATTACCTACAACAATGACAAAGCACTTAAGATTTTAAATCTTAAGATTGATATTGATAATTTAAAAATTGAAAATCTTGAAATTAAAGCTATTACTAATTTATATGAAATTGCTAGCAAGAAAAAGAAAGCAAATAAAGAATTCGAAATAGATATGGGCAATGGTTCAACAAGATGGGTATTGGGTTCCATGAACCAATCAAACTCTGCAAATCAGTTCATACTGGTTGTGCATGATATTACTCAATTAAGAAAATTAGATTCAATGCGAAGAGACTTCGTATCTAATGTTTCTCACGAATTAAGAACTCCAGTAAGTGTCATAAGGGCAAATTCTGAAACATTATTAAGTGGAGCCCTTGACAATAAAAAGGATGCTGAAGTTTTTTCAAAAGCTATTTTGCATAATGCTGAGAGGCTTTCTGAGATGGTCTCAGATTTAATTGACTTATCAAGAATTGAATATGGTGAAGTTAAGCTTAATTTTGAACCAGTAAACATTAATAGGTCGATCTTAGGTGCGCTTGATTCAATTAAGGGTTTGGCTGCTAAAAAAGAAATATCACTTTTCTTTGACGAATATGATGATACTTATGTATGGGTAGACACCAATGCCATTGAACGTATTTTAATAAATCTCTTGGATAATGCCATAAAGTACAGCCCCCAGAAATCGAGTGTAACGGTAAAGGTGCTGAATGATGTTAAGCATCTTGAGATTAATGTTATAGATAGCGGAAAGGGTATTGATGATGCGGATAAGAAAAGAATTTTTGGTAGGTTTTATAGAACAGCTAAAGCCAGAGCATCTGATAAAACCGGTAGTGGTCTAGGACTTGCTATAGTAAAAAATCTTGCGCACAGCCTAAATGGAGATGTTGGTGTAAAAAACTCTGATTCAGGCGGATGCAATTTTTGGTTTACAGTACCAAAAGCAAAATAGCCAAAAGTTTTATAAACGATCTCCCAATTAGATTTTAAGTTTTTATTAGAAATAAGCTACACTAGTGTTTCTTTTTTATGATAAATATAAACAAAATAAAGATTACATTACTTAGCACGCTAACCGCCGCTTCAATAGCTGCTATGGCTGTTCTATTTAATAGTTTTTTCTCTAAACCAGACTTATATACTATGGGTGCAATTGAAGTGCCTAAGTTAAATATTAACTTAACCAATGATTCAAAGCTCAAAAGTGTTCCAGAAATTGAGAAAGTTGAAACAACTTTTGAATATAAAGTTATAGGGTTTATAGCAGGAGAGAATGAATCCTCTGTCATCGTAAAAAAAGGCAATAAGGAGCAAGTAGTGGTTCTTGGCTCTGTGCTTGATAAAAAATATACATTAATTAGTGTTACTAGAGATGAAATTGTCTTTCAGGCTAACAATAATTTGTATAAAATTAAAAATCTTGTTGGTAAATAAATATGAAGTTTTTCCTTAATAGTCTGTTCACCTTAATCTTTTTACTTGGATCTCAGCATGCGCTTTCTGAAGATACTTTTATTCTTAACTACGAAGAGGTGGATATTAAAAAAGTAACTCAGGATATCGCTCAGTTTTCGAAAAAAACAGTTATTTTAGATCCAAGAGTGAAAGGAAAGATAACCATTTATTCCAATGCAGAACTTAATAGGGATCAGGTATGGAATGTTTACCTAAGAACTATGCAGGTTAATGGCTTTAGTGCCATCTCTGATGATGGTTTTGTAAGGGTTGTTCCAGAAAATGAGGCAACCAGAGATATAAATATTGATAGTGAAAATCGTGCTAACTTTTCAACCGAAATTATACCTCTTGCAAATAGATCTTCTGCTGAAGTCCTTCCTATGATAAAGCCAATTACTGGAAGACAATCACATTTGTCCAGCATTGCATCTATAAATTCAATACTAATTGTTGATAGAGCAAGCAATATTAAAAGAATTAAAAATTTGCTTAATGATTTAGATGTTAATAACTCTGCAAAAATATCAATTGTAAAATTAAAAAACCTGCCTTCAATCGAGGCTGTAAGAATTCTAGAAAAACTTAAATCTCAAAATAATCCAACTATAAATAAGTTTATCGCAGTCCCTTTTGCTCCCTCTAACTCAATCATTATTTCAGCAAACGATTTTGTTACTGACAATATCAAAAGAACATTAGCCTCTCTTGATGAAGATATTATAAATAGTGATGAGACCATCGATGTTATTTATTTAAAATATGCTAAATCAAGTGAAGTGGCCTCTATTCTTAATTCAGTTTCAAGTAGGTTCATGTCGAATTCTGATGGTAAATCAACAGTTATAACAAATCATGAAAAAACCAATTCAATAATTATCTCGTCAGATGAATCAAATATCACAACATTAAAAAACCTTATATCTAAACTTGATATAAGAAGAGCTCAAGTTCTTGTGGAGGCTATTGTTGTTGAACTTTCTGAAAATGCTGCCAATGACTTAGGTGTTGAGACTGTTTTTTCAGGAGGATCTGATAATGGTGAAATTCCCATTGGTATAACAAGATTTAATGATTCTGGCCCTGATCTTCTTTCTATTGTCGGTTCAGCTACAGATAGTACTGATACAACTTTAGCTGCTAGCTCTTTAACATCATTACTAAACACACAAGGCATTGTTGCAGGTTTTGGAGATTTAACACCAGGAGGGAATAGTTTTGCAGCAATAATAAATGCAATTGCACGTGATACAAATTCTAATATTCTTTCAACGCCATCCATACTAGCAATGGATAACGAAACTGCAAGCTCAATAATAGGACAGGAGATACCTATCACAACTGGAGAAAGTCTTGGATCAAATAACGCAAACCCATTTAGAACCACATCTAGACAAGAGGTGGGCATAAAGCTTGACGTAACACCTCAAATTAATGAAGGCAGCTCAGTCTTGCTAGAAATTAAAATAGAGGTTTCTGGCGTCGCTGGTGTTGTTTCAAGTGGTGTGGATTTGATTACCAACAAGCGAGCTATTGAGACAACAGCACTTGTCGATGATGGTCAAATTATTGTTTTAGGAGGCCTTATTGATGACGATACTCAAGAGACAATTTCAAAAGTTCCTCTTCTAGGATCAATACCTATTTTTGGAAAGCTATTTCAATCAAAATCAAAAAATACTGTTAAGAAAAATTTAATGATTTTTATCAAGCCTCAAATTATGACTGATTCAAATTCTGCATATGATATTTCCAGTGAAAAATATAATTATATAAAAGCGCAACAAATACTCTCTAAAGAGCAAAAGATACTAGAAGAATTAGCAAATCCAAATAATTAGAAATGATTGATTCTCTTAAAGACTTAGACAACCTTTCATTTGTTTTGCCCTATGATTATATAAAAGACAACCAATTAATTGTTACTAACAATGATCCTGTGGAGGTAATGACGCCTAATAGCATTTCTAGAGATATGTATCATGAATTGCAAAGGTTTCTAGGAACATCTTTTTCTATAAAGAAATGCTCCTCAACTGAATTTAATGAGTACATTACAAATATATTTTCATCTGATAATGTTCAAAGTGATATCTCTGAGGAGTTATCCGACTCATTTGATCTTGAATCTTTTGCTGGAAGTATATCTGCTACCGAGGATCTTTTAAGTGGAAATAATGATGCTCCTATTATTAAGTTAATAAATGGAATTATAAGCAAAGCGATTAAGCTTAGAGCTTCAGATATTCATTTTGAGCCATACGAGGATCAGATTGTTGTTAGGTATAGAGTTGATGGAATACTTAAAGAAGTTCTTACCCAAGACAGCAAAATATCCTCAGTTTTAATTTCTAGACTAAAAATAATGTCAGGTCTAGACATCTCAGAAAGAAGACTCCCACAAGACGGAAGGGTGTCTCTTTCTCTTGGGGATAAAAGCGTTGATGTTAGAGTATCCTCATTACCATCTTCTCATGGTGAAAGAATGGTTCTTAGAATTCTTGATAAGCAGTCAGCTCAGATAAATATTGACGATCTAGGGTTGCCTAATACTATTCTTAGTGACTACAAAAAGTCACTTAAAAACCCAGAAGGAATCATACTTTTTACCGGACCAACTGGTTCTGGTAAAACTACAACATTGTATGCAGGGCTTCGTTATTTAAGCGATTCTTCACAAAATATATTAACCGTAGAAGATCCTATTGAATATACTCTAAAGGGCATAGGTCAAACACAAGTTAACACGAAAACAGGTTATACATTTGCAAAAGGCTTGAGGGCAATATTAAGGCAAGACCCTGATGTTGTAATGGTTGGAGAGATGAGGGATGTTGAAACTGCGCAAATCGGAATTCAATCAAGTCTTACAGGGCATTTAGTTTTATCTACCGTTCATACAAATAGTGCAGTTGCAGCTATAGCTAGGCTTAGAGATATGGGCATAGAATCATATTTACTTGCCTCAAGCCTTAAGACAATTATTGCTCAAAGGCTTGTTAGAAGGTTGTGTGAAAACTGTAAAGTGCCTGATAACCCTGATACAGAAACTCTGGCAAAACTTGGTTTGAATAGCTCTTCTAAATCTTTTAAAGCATCAGGTTGTGATGATTGTCTTGATTCTGGTTACAAAGGAAGAATTGCAATAGCTGAATGTCTAACCGTAGACAAAACAATTAGAGAAATGATACATAATAATTCTTCTGAAGCCGATATAGCTGATTATGCATTTAAAGATAATGAATCCATAGACCAAGCATCTAAAAATTTAATTACTGTTGGTATTACTTCTTGCGATGAAATTCTAAGGGTTAACAATATGAAAGAAGATGGCAGCATATAGTTATACAGCTTTTGATAACAAGGGTTTAAAAAAGAAAGGTTATATAAGCGCAAACTCTGAAAGAGAGGCAAGAAAGCTAATCAAAGATCTAAACCTCACTCCTTTAGAGGTTTTACATTCAAATGCAAAAATAAATAATAAAGTAAGGGTTAAGAATAAAGATATAGTTATTATGACAAGACAGCTTTCTACTCTATTAGATGCTAGCACCTCTATTGATGATTCATTAAAAATTACCGCAGATCAAGTTAATAATAAAAATCTATCTAATGTTTTATATAATATTCGAGAAGATATAATACAAGGTAAGAGATTAGGAAATTCCATGAAATCCTATCCAACCATCTTCAATAAAACGTATACCTCTTTGGTCTCTGCTGGAGATTCTTCTGGCAATCTTGATAATATTTTTGATAATTTGGCTGATTATTTAGAGCAGTCTGAAGAAATTAAGCAAAAGGTATTTTCTGCTTTAACTTACCCAGTAATTCTTGTTAGTTTTTCTATATTGGTTATAGTTGCATTACTTGCATTTGTTTTGCCTCAAGTCGTAGGTCAATTTACAAAATCTGGAACAGAACTTCCAGTTCTAACTCAAATACTTTTGTTTTTATCTAATAACATTTTGTTAATATTGGTCTCTGCAACTTTTATTTCTGTCGCAGTCTATTTTTTATACAAAAGATATACATCTTCAAAGAAGAATCTTCTTGTTGCTCATCAGAAAATTCTTGGCATTCCTCTAGTTGGAAATTTTTTACTACTAACAGAGACTGAGCGTTTTGCTAGCACCATGACCCTTTTATTAGAATCAGGAATGAATCTAGATGTAGCTTTAGAAGAGTCCTCTGAGGTTTTTACCAACGCCTATCTTAAAGAGCAAATAAAAACAGCTCGTGAAGAAGTAATTGAGGGAAAGGATTTCGTCAGCACACTCATGAAAAGCAAAATATTTCCTGATATATTTATACAGCTTATTGCAAGCGGTTATAAATCTGGAAAACTTCCTAAAATGTTTAAAAAGGTTTCTGCTTTTCTAAAAAATGAAATTGATTCAAAAAGGTCCATCTTCCTCTCTCTCTTAGAACCAATAGTAATTATTTTTATGGGTGGTTTTATAATGTTAATAGTCTTGGCTATACTGTTACCAATAATGCAAATGAATACATTATCTTTAGGGTAAATATGAAAAAATATAATAAAGGTTTCACATTGATAGAATTAATGGCTGTATTAGTAATTCTTGGTATTCTTGCAACTATAGTTGTTGTAAATGTATCCCCTGTATTCCAAAGAGCAAACCTTGAAAAAGTAAGAGCAGATATGGCGCAAACTACAAAAGCTCTTGAGTTGTATAAGTTTAATGAGTTAACTTACCCAAATACCTCTCAAGGACTAGATGCTTTAATATCACCACATTCAGAGCTAAAAAACCCTTTTCTATTTCCAGATGGTGGTTATATATCTTCAATCCCTCTTGATCCATGGGGTAGAGAGTATCTCTATATTTACCCACCTCAAAAATCAAGAAATTTTGACTTATTTACTCTTGGCGCAGATGGGTTAGAGGGTGGAACAGGAGAAAACACAGACTTTGGAAACTGGATTCAATAATAAAAAGGGCTTTACTTTAATCGAGCTTCTTATAACGCTAGTAATTATTGGCATAATGTCGTCGATGGTTTTTATTAACTTCTCAACTTTAAATTCAGTTGAAGCTCGTGGAAAATCATTTCAAAGAACATTTGATTACCTTGCAGAAGAAAGCATTACTACTGGAAATATTATTGGGTGGTATGCTAATAACGAATCTGAGTCAGCATACTTTATCTCCATTGATGGTTTGAAAATGATGGATTCTTTGATAGAAATGCCTCCGTCTGGTTTTCAGGATTTATTGAACTATGAAAAAATATTTAAATCTTTTGATGGGAATGTTTATGAAATAGACGATAAGTCTAATAAAAAATCTCCTCTTATTGTTTTTTATCCATCTGGTGAAAATTCTGGCGGCTCATTAAAAATAAAAAGACAGGACTTTATTCAAATTATTCATATAGGCAAAAATGGTGTTATTGAGATTGAAAAAGCAGATTACTAAAGGGTTTAGCTTAATCGAGGTAGTAGTATCCTTGGTTGTGCTTAGCGTGTCCATCCTTTCTATCTACCAAGTTATTGTCTCTAATACAGCCTCTACCATGTATGTTGAAGATAGATATTTAGCAAAAGAGGTATCTAATAACAGAGTAGCTATGATAAATACTCTGCAGAAACCAAGAAATGCTGTTAGAAGAAATGGAATTATGAAAATGGGAAATAAAGTTTGGCAATGGGAGGAGGTGATAGAAAAAAACTCTTCCAATGAGTTTCTTGAGTATGAAATAATTGTAAAAAGAGAGGGCGCTAAGAAGGCTATTTATTCAACCAAAGGGTATTTAATTAATGAATAAGGGTTTTACGCTGGTTGAGATTTTAGTTTCTTTGGTTATTTTAAGCTTGATCGGTGTTATATGCTCACAAATACTAACCTCTGCAATAGAGGCGGAGGAATCTTCTTCAAAAAAACTTAATGCTGTTAAGGAGCTAAGCCTTTCCTCAAGCCTTGTTAGGAGAGATCTAAGGCAAATTATCAATGTGCCCTCTAGAAATTTTTATGGCGACACCATGCCAGGAACATTTTTTTATGACCAAACATCAAATACTATAATCTTCAATACATCTATTAAAAATCTATCCTTAACAACATCCAATATTAATAGAGTTGAGTACACAGCCGAAGAAAATGCACTAATAAGAAAGCAATACTTTTCATCAAGCCCTTACAATCAAGATGATTACACCTCATCAAAGCTAATAGAAAATATTGAAAATCTATCATTTAGCTTTATGCATGAAAAAAACTGGCACCAGAGGTGGCCCTTAGATAAAGCTACTTCAAAGAAAATTCCTACATTAATAAGAATTGATTTTTCTACAGAGAGTGGAGATTATTTTTGGTTAATTGATCCAAATATAGATTATGAATACCAAGGATAAAGGGGTTGTCTTAATGTCAGTGTTGCTGATAGTTCTCTTACTATCATCTATTGCTGTAATGATTGGTAACAACTACTTCATATCACTAAAGAGAGCATCTTATCTAGAGTTCCAATCTAACTCTATTAACCTTTTTAGAGGAATGGAATTTCTTGGTAAGAAAAAAATTATGCAGGAGATAAGATTTTCTCAAGTTATTTCAAGTAATAACTCTATGTTTGTAAACAACATATTCCTGGAGGATGAGAGTGGATATATATTTTCAGAAATATTTGACGCCTCTACCTGCTTTAATATCAATTCACTAGTAACTAAAAATGATGGCATCTTTACTCCAAACTTAAATCAAATCAAAGCATTTAAAAAGATTATGTATTTGAAAGATGTAAGTGAGGTTGATACCAATCAAATGATAGACCAGATCATAGACTGGATTGATGCTGATAGGAGACCAAGAAATTTTGGGTTAGAGGATTATTTTTATACAGGCCCATCCAATCCAAACCAGCAATATGCAGATAACAGAATGTTTTACTCATTAAATGAGTTAAAAAATATTCCTTCTTTTCGCGGTGAAAGTTGGGCCCATTTATCAAAATACCTATGTGCTTTTCCTATAAATAATTTTGCAATAAACATAAACACTCTTACCAAAACAGATGGTTTATTGTTCAGTAGCTTGTTTTCAGAGCTTTCGTTAGATGATGCAGATTATATTCTTTCTAACTACCCTGAGTCTGGCTTCAAAGATCTAAATGAGCTATACCTTAACTTTCAAGATATTACTTTTGGTGAGCTCAGTGGAAACATTGCTTTCACATCAAATATATTTCATTTAAAAACAAGGTCAAAGGTAGAGGATTTTGAAGCTAGCTCTTCTAGCTTAATTTATTTTAAAAATAATAATAATGGCTATATTTTATCAAGAAACTATAATGGTGTTTAATGATTACTTATCTAGCACATTCACCAATAACATCTATAGAGCATGTAGTCCTTTATAAGTATGAAAATGATGTATTAATCCTATCAGAAACTGTTAAGTTTGAAGATCTGGCAACACACATAACTGGTCAGTCTCAGTTAATATTCTTTCTTCCATCGTCAAATGTTTCCTCTTACTCATTTGATGGTGAAAATGGCAATAACCCTGAAGCAGTTTTTATATCAGGCATTGAGGATAGTATCGTTGAGGATGTTTCAAATATTTCTGTAAAAACATCAGCAACAAATGGCTTGGTAATTAATAAATCTCTCATAGACACGCTTAATAAAGAACTAAGCCATATTAGAGCTGACGTTTACATGTACCCTGAGCATTTGCTTTTTAAAGGCAGCAAAGACACTATAGTTGTAAATGACAGTCATGTTATATTTTCACATTTAGATGGAACTGGAACTTCTATTGATAAAGAATATGCTAACGACTACTTATCAATATTAAACGAAAGTTATTCTAATTATTCTCCAGATATTTATTCACTAAATTCAACTACTGATAGCCTTTTTAAAGATATCGAACTTAAAGATATATCAATATTCCATAGAGATTTTATAAACAATCATGACAACAATTTAAATTTGTTTAAATTTAAATATTCTTTCACTAGTATTTTATCTAAATCAAGCTTTACTAAATTTCAGCTTGGCTTGCTTGCAGCTTGCTTGTTAATATTATTCATCTCTCCGTCAATTATAATTAGCAACACCAAATCAAATACACTCCTATATAAAGATGCCACATCAGATATATTTAAGTCTTTATCTACAAAAATCACAAGAGTGGTGGAGCCTCGCTCACAAATAGATGCTTTGCTTGGAAAAGGTATTGAGGGTGGAAATGAAATTAAAATTCCAAATATAGATTTTATTTATAGACTCGGTGGTAAATTTGTTTCGAATATACAAATTAATTTTGTAACTTCTACAGCTAAAATATCTATCGATTCTATGCCTTCAATGCAAATGTCTTTGATCTCGAATATGGGTGAAAGTTTTGGAATAGAGATACTAGAGCAGGATACCTCAGATTTGAATGGTTTGGTTTCTGGTGTCATTACAATAAAATTTAGCAATGCGTAACATGATTAATAATCTTAATAAAAGAGAAAAATATCTAATATTTTCAGCTTTATTGTTAGTTGTTTTATGCATTTTTTTTATTTCAATAAAATCTTTTCTGAGTTCATATAATCAAGCAACATTTAATTTGAATAAAGCAAAATCAGATTATAATTATGTTAAAGATAGGGTGGGGTTAGCTGTAAAAAAGAAGAATGCAAAGCTAGATGATCCAGATCAAATTAAAAAATATCTTATTTCAAATATCACAACTTCTGGTATTACTCTTGATGTAACTCAGAGTGGTGAAGTTATAGTAATTTCGTTCTACTCACCTGATACTAAAACGGGGGTAGAGGTGATATCAAAAATTTCACAACTTCTTGAAAGACAAATTTTGGATTTATCTATTAGTCAAAGCAGTGAATCTATTTATTTCAAGGCTTCCTTATAGCTTTAAAGGCGTATTTCGTTACATACATTTCACTTAAAAGTATGTGTATCTTCACATAAATGTAACAACCTAAAGTTTAAATACATCCATAAATTAAATTACTTATATTAATATTATGGAAAATATGTTTTTAGATCCGACTTTGATTTTACTCATAGCAGCTTTTGCTGGCTTCTTTATGGCTTTTGGGATTGGTGCTAATGATGTTGCTAATGCAATGGGCACATCGGTTGGCAGTAAGGCAATAACATTTAAACAGGCTATATTTATTGCTGCCATATTTGAATTTATGGGCGCATATCTTGCTGGAGGTGAAGTTACCTCAACGATACGTAAGGGGATTGTTGATCCAGATCTGTACGTAGGAAAAGAGAATATTTTTGTCATTGGTATGCTGTCAGCATTAATGGCTGCAGGCACATGGCTTTTAATTGCAAGCTCAAAAGGATGGCCTGTTTCTACTACTCATTCGATAGTTGGATCTATAGTAGGTTTTGTAATTATATCTATGGGTTTTGAAGCAGTTTCATGGGGGAAAGTTGGAACTATTGCTGCAAGTTGGGTCGTATCTCCTGCAGTATCAGGAACCATGGCTTTCTTCTTATTTTTAAGTGCTAAGAAATTTATATTAGATAGAAGAGATCCATCCCAAGCCGCAGTATCTTTAATCCCTATATATAGCTTCTTTGTTGCCGTTATTATTGGATTGGTTACAGCGAGAAAGGGCTTAAAACATGTTGGACTTCCATTAACAGACAATGAAGTGGTTATGGTTACTTTAGGGCTTGGTGTTTTTGTCGCTATAGTAACTTCAATCTTATTAAATATTAACAAAGAAAAAATAAGAGAGTATGGGGTTGAATCTGCATTTGCTATTTTAATGATTGTTACTGCATCTGCAATGGCTTTTGCACATGGATCTAATGATGTTGCCAATGCTATTGGCCCAATGTCAGCAATTATAAGTGTTACTACAGAGGGAGCTATTGGAGCTAAATCTGCTGTTAACCCATGGGTGCTGATGATTGGTGGAGTTGGTATTGTATTTGGCTTGGCAATGCTTGGCGGTAGAGTTATTAAAACTGTTGGAAGTAAAATAACCACTTTAACACCTAGTTTGGGTTTTTCAGCTGAGATGGCAGCTGCGACAACAGTCGTGGCGGCAACTTATTTAGGATTTCCCATCTCAACAACGCATACACTTGTAGGTGCGGTCATTGGTGTCGGTCTTGCAAAAGGCATATCACACCTCGATCTAAGCTCTATTGGAAGAATTGTCTTATCTTGGGTAGTAACAATACCAGCTGGAGCTACAATAACCGTTCTTTTTTATGTGTTACTAAGGTTTTTAACAGGGGTCTAAGGCACTTTCTTTGTTTTTAAAGCAAGGTTCATTTATGAGCTTTGCTTTACCCAGTTGAGCATATACGCATAACCTGCACGATGAGCTTCAATCTTCCCTGTTTCATTCAGCTCACCATCCTCCTTTGCGCTTAATGAGAAGATTGAGAGTATTATTTGAGTTAATACTCTATAGATACCATCCTTGTTGTACATTCCCGGCAGTTTAATATTTGATTCAATGAAAGCTTGAACTTCGCTAGCCAATCCTGCCATTGCATCTGAATTAATGGGCGGGGTGACTGTATTGTTAAGAATTATTAATTCAGCACCCTTAAACTCTTTAAAGTATTCATATAAAATTTCTACACATTTTAAGATTACAATAGATAGCTGATCAGTTTTTATATCTTTTGATTTAGTTGAAAAAGAATTAGAACACCCGTTCATATATTTAGATATTAAAGCAACCTTTATATCATCTGGGTTTGGAAAGAACTTATACGTCGAAGTTCTTTTAAGTCCAGATAATTCAGAAATATTCGCAATAGTTATTTCTTCAATACCTTTATTTAATAATATATCTTCAGCAGTTGCGAGAATAGTTTCTATCCTTTTTCTGCTTCTATCTTGCTTAGCAATTGGTGACATTTATATATTTATAGACATATGTTTAATAACATCTAAATCTTACTTTATATTTATTGCCTTTAAAACTTCTTTAGCAGATATAAATTTAAAATTTTGTGTATTTTCAACTTGATAGCCTTCATTAAAACCATCCTGCACGACAACTATTCCTTTTGGAAAATTAGAATTAATTGATACCGTTGATATATCAATTCCATCTGTGTCTGTTACTGCGTCAATAGAATCATTACCGCTGACTGAAAAACTTGTTACATAACTATAGGGCGATTTTCTGTTATAAACATTAAACTTACTGTTACCTTGTGAGGATAAAATAATATAACCACCTTTATCAGAGGTCTTAAAAAGCGCAATACCCTCTGGATCTCCCACTATATTACCAAGTCTATTATCAATAATTATTGGATTTGAAAAGTCTAGATTCTTATTAAGTGAATATGCTCGCAAAATTCCTCGATCTTGCTCTTCTGATATAAATAAAGTTTGATTTTCATCATCATAAACACAACCTTCAGATTGCGTAGCATTGGCATTAGCGAATTCTTTCAACAAGACTAAACGCTCACCATCAAATGACCATAATTGAACTCTTGAACCTTTGTCCTCAGTTATAAAAGCAATATCTCCAAAATCAGGGTGCTTGCCTGCACATACTCCATAGACAATCATATTTGCATTGACCTTTATAGAAGGTTTTTCTGAAAGCTTAAATAAACTTTTTTTAAGATCTGAATTAATTTTTGCATTATTCATGATCCATAGGCTCAAACTATTGTCTGATCTATTCGACCCAAACAATAGTGTAATTTCTTCTTCTGATTTGTTTTTAGTCTGTCTGATATCAATATTATTAACATTTCCAGATTTTGAAAAATGTATTACCTCACCTCTGAGGTTGTATGTATAAATACCATTATATTTATCAGTTCCAAAAACAAGAGAGTTTTCAAGGTTAGATTCATTAATCCATATAGCGGGATCATCCGCATCTCCATTTGTGGGAACTTGAGGTGTTTCAGCAACTGCAAATACTGTTTGGGAATTTATATTGATTGAAAGAATACACAATGTTAAAAAAGTGTTTGCAAATAGAAAATTAGAGTTTCTAATAGAATTTATTTTAGGTATGTGCATAAACTATTCCCCTAATTTGTTTGCAAAATTAACAATATCATTTGCAAGCTCTTTTGGTTTTTCCATTGCTGCAAAATGACCCCCATCATATTCATTCCACTGAACTAGGTTGTATATTTTTTCAGCCCATATCTTTGGAGGAATCATTATGTCATTTTTGAATATAGCTCCTGCAGTTGGTTGAGATACCTGGTTAAATGAAAATCCTAGGCCATTATTTTCTTTATACAGTCTTGCAGAGGAGGGGCCCGATTCTGTAAACCAATAAAGAGAAATGATAGATAAAAGCTCGTCATTGGTAATAACTATTTTATTTTCAGTTTCTTCAAACCATCCATAAAATTTTTCACTTATCCATGCAGCAAGACCAACAGGTGAGTCGTTTAAAAGGTAGCCTATTGTTTGAGGTTTTGTTCTTTGAATTTCGTAATAACCATAACCATTTGATTTATATTTCTCATAATTGTTAAGTAGCTTTTTTTCATGACTTGTAACTCCGTCCATTGTGTTTTTTTCTGGAGGGAAAGCTATTACAAGATTTAAATGTAAACCAATGCAGTTTTCTGGGAAAAGATCCGCCATCCACTTACTAACCGTAGCTCCCCAGTCACCGCCCTGAGCAATATATTTTGTATAACCAAGTTCTAACATTAATTTATTTTGAATTCTTGCTATTGCTTCTGAATCTGTACCCCTTTTTTTTGGCTTGGATGAAAAACCAAATCCTGGTAAAGAGGGGCATACAATATTAAAATCTTGTTTTGTTTCTTTATTAAGACACTCAATTACTTTCACAAACTCATGAATGCTTCCTGGCCAGCCATGAGTAAAAATTATATTTTTTGCCTGCGGATTGCTAGATTTAGAATGCAGAAAGTGAATGCAATCATCTCCATAATAATATTTGTAACTTCCAATTTTATTTAAAACATCCTCTTGTTTTTTCCAATCAAAGCCATTGACCCAATACGCGCAAAGATTTTTCAAAAATTTCATATTAGTTCCATCAATCCAGTTTTCATTATCAAGCTCATCAGGCCATCTTGTTAATGATATTTTTTGTTTCAGAGCTTTGATTTCTTCTTCAGAGATATTGATGTTAAATTCTTTTATCATTGTTTTAAGATAATTTGCGCAAGTAAATAATAGTTTTAATTAGTTACTAAAACAACGTAAAATCATTAATTATGAATATAGAGAAGCTTGAATTATTTTTATCTGCAAATGTTGAGTATGCTTGGTTGATTGTTCTTTTCTTTGCTTTCCTTGAATCCTTCGTCATTTCTGGAGCGATTGTTTCAAGCGCAGTATTATTTTCTATATGTATATTTATATATAACGCCGATGCTCTGTCCTTATCAATTATGGTCCCGATGGCAATAATAGGTGCTCATCTAGGAGACATGTCAGGTTTCTTTTTTGGTAAAACTCTTGGTCCAAATTTAATTAACTCCAAGTTCTTTCAAAAAAGAAAAAAACTTATTTCTAAATCTCAAGCATTTCTTGATAGCAGGGGTCCTTACGCAGTTATAATTGGAAGGTTCGTTCCTGCAATAAGGCCTCTAGTTCCGTTTCTCCTTGGTGTTTCTGATCTTAAGACCTTAAAGTTTTATCTAGCTGATATTACAGCTTGTATTTTCTGGGGCTTAGCTCTTGGTGTTTTAGTAACGGGCGTTGGTTCAATCTTTAATTGAGGTATTTATGATCAGTTTATTTATTCTTTTAGTTAGTTCAATAGCAATAATTTTTTTATTATTAAGGTTAGTAAAAATGAAACAAGAAGGCAGATTGCTCCAGACGCTTAGAGATCTGTTGATAATACTACTAGCAATCATAATGACCGCAGTAATTTTTTATATTGGATTCAGAGCCTTAAGAGGGTTTATTTAAAAATATAAGATGGAATCTACACTTTTTGAGAAAATTATTAGCAGGGAGATTCCCGCTGATATTATCTACGAGGATGATAAATGCATTGTTATTAATGATATAGCTCCACAGGCACCCACGCACCTTCTCATAATACCAAAAAAAGTTATAACAATGATCTCGAAATCAGATGATGATGATGTTTTGGTACTTGGTCATCTTATGATAATTGCAAAGAAAATGGCATCGCGGATAGGTCTAGATGATACTTTTAGATTGGTTGTTAATAACGGAGCCAAAGCAGGGCAAAGTGTATTTCATCTTCATGTGCATCTGTTGTCTGGAAGGATATTTTCCTGGCCTCCAGGCTAGCTATAAAATATTGCAGCAGCCAAGCCCAATAAGAAAATAGTAAAACCAATACCAAATATAAATATAGCACCTTGTTTAATTGTCTCGTTGTCTTGCATAATCTCTCCAAAAATATAGTTAATGAAATATATTAAATGTTTTAATTTTTTACAAGGTATTTTTTTCATATAGAATGAGTAAAAACTTCAACTAAATATATTGAAAACCAATTCTAAAAAAAGTTTCTCCAATCAAGTTAAATCATGGATTGCTTATGATGTTGGAAATTCTGCTTTTGTAACTACTGTTGTAGCTGCATTCTTTCCAATTTTTTACTTCGATTTTTGGGCTGCAAACATTGATAAAATTGAAGCAGCTTCTTATCAATCCTTTGCATTAGCAGTTTCAAATATAATTTTATTATTTACCGCGCCATTAATAGGCTCTTATTCTGATATTTCAAATAGTACAAAATCTCTTTTTAGAAGTTTTATATTACTTGGTGTTATATGTGTCACCATGCTATTTTTTATTAAATCAGGTTCATGGATGTATGCATTGGTATTTTATGCACTTGCCAACTATTTCTTTTCTGCATCATTGGTTCTTTATGACAAAATTCTCGTCTTGATAGCATCCCCTGATTTATTCTCAAAAATATCAGGATATGGTTATGCATGGGGTTACTTGGGTGGTGGCATTTTATTCTTAATCAATGCATTAATGACTCTTTATCCAGAATCCTTCGGTCTTGATTCTCAAGCAGATGCTATAAGATGGTCATTTTTAACAGTTTCTGTCTGGTGGCTCACTTTCTCTATACCTCTTTTGATTTCATACAAAGACAGTGATGTCGTTAAAGAAAAATTGGGTACCAATACATTTTTTAACTCTATTAAAAACGTATTGAGTACTCTTAAAGAAATTTCAAAACACAAAAAAGCATTCATTTTTTTAGTAGCATTTTTTTTATATATTGATGGTGTGCATACAGTCGTATATTTAGCATCTACATTTGCTAAGAACCTTGGTCTTGATAATAGTGCAATCATTATTGGCTTAATTATTGTTCAGTTTGTTGCCTTTCCTGCAACAATTATGTGGTCGCATATTGGAGAGAGAAGTGGTGATATATTTGTCATATCTTTCTCAATTATTTTATATATCTTTATTATTTTATTCACAACACAGCTCTCAACAGCCATTGAGTTCTATTTAATGGCAGCTCTGGTGGGTTCCGTTCAGGGCGGCATCCAAGGAAGCTCAAGAGGTTACTTCGCAAAAATCATCCCACCTGAAAAATCAGGAGAGTTTTTCGGGCTTTTTAATACATTTGGAAAAGCCGGCGCTTTCATGGGTCCATTACTCGTAGGATTTTTCTTAATATATTTTGAAGATACAACAATGGCTCTTCTACCTATAGTAATGCTATTTATATGTGGCGGGCTTTTACTAATGAAGGCAAGGTAATGAAGCTTTTAAGCAAAGAATCAATAATTTTTTACAGTATTCTAGGAGCATTTACTGCATTTTTTATTGCACCATTTATAAGAAGCCTCATCGACTTTGATTGGAGAATTGAAATATTAATTACTACATCAATAATAATTCCAATATATATTTTGGCTAAAAGGTATTTATTGAGTATTTTTATTAAAAAAGATTAAGAGATAAGTTTAAATAATTTTTTAGGCTCATCTGTGATGACGCCATCAACCCCCATTTCAAAAAGCTTCTTCATGGTTTCTTCATCGTTAATTGTCCAAACCACTATTTTCAAACCCTTTGAGTGAATAAAATTTATAAACCTCTTGGTGACAATCTTTAGACCACGATGATATATGGGTACTTGCAAGCAATCTCCATGAACCTTCTTTCTATATAGACCATAACTTGAGAGAATCAACCTTAGAATTTCTTTTGGCCCCATTGAGAGGCATATATCTGGATATTCCTTCCGGACTCTTGCAAGTCTATGACTGCTAAAACTGGCAATACAGACCCTTTCTTCTGACTGTGTTTGATGAATAACCTCAAGAGCTGGCATAGCAACCTCATCAGTTTTCACATCAATTTGAAAATAAGTATCGGGAAACTTCAAAAGAACATCTTCCAAAAGAGGTATTTTTAAGTTATCAAAAATTCGTATTTGATCTATTTCATTGCTATGCAAATTATTAAAAATAAGATCTTTGCCCGTTAATCGAATTATTGAGTCATCATGAAAAATATAAGGCTTTCCATCTGAGGATAACTGCACATCAGTTTCAATATACTTGCAGCCTAGCTTAATTGCATACTCAAATGATTCAATTGTATTTTCGTATGACTCCAACGAACCACCTCTGTGTGCCAGAACCTCAAAACCTTTGTAGTTAAGATATGTTTTCATAAGGAAATATTGTATAGATATTTAATGTAAAATACATTTTTACAATTTTGATATAAATTAATGAGTAAATTTGATTCAATAAGACCTTATGATGATTCAGAGGTATCATTTATCCTTAATAGGTTAGTTAAAAATAAGGATTTACAAAATCTTTTTATATCTTCATCACCAATTTTATCCAAGCTATCAAATCTTCCGTTAATAAACTTTATTGCTGGCCAGCTTTTAAAAAACAAGGCTAAAAATATTAGAACTATTTCAGATTATCAGGATGTATTTAAAAATATTGTTGATGAGGTAATATCTAACACAATCAAAAATTTTACTGTCGAGGGTTTAGATTTTATTAATGTAAATAAATCATATCTATTTATCTCAAACCATAGGGACATAACACTTGACTCCGCATTGCTTAATTACACTTTGCATAAAAATAATTTAAAAACTACAAATAACGCTGTTGGTAATAATCTTTTGGAGGAAAGCTGGGCCTCTGACTTAATGCGACTAAATAAAAGTTTTATTATAGATAGGAGTGGTAAATCAAAAAGAGCAATTTACGATAGTTTGAATACTGCATCTGCATTTATTCAAGATAGAATTTTAAATAAAAATGAATCAATTTGGATAGCTCAAAAACAGGGACGATCAAAAGATGGGCTTGATGTAACCGATCCATCAGTTTTAAAGATGATTCATTTACAATCAAGAAAATCTAATACCGTAGCTGAAGCCTTAAATACCTTGTCTGTAATTCCAGTCGCAATTTCATATGAGTACGATCCCAATGATATCTTGAAAGCAAAAGAAGTGTTTGCAATAAATAATGGTATGCAGTATTCAAAAGTAAAGGGTGAGGATCTTAGAAGCATCTCAGATGGCATTACACAAGAAAAGGGTGATGTATTCCTGTCTATCGGTCAGCAAATTAAATTCGAGGGGGAGAGCTATTCAGATTGTGCAGAAAAAATATCAGAAAGTATCAATTTGTTATACAAGAATCACTCAACAAATTATGTTGCAGATATTTTATTAAAAAATAAAAAGATAGACGCTAAAGATATTGATAAACATTATTTAAATGCTTATTTATATTTACAAAAAAGGATGTCAAACATTCCTGTTGAAATGCATGACACCTTTTTAAAACAATATAGTAACTCTTTATAGATTGTAGCCTTGCTCATTATGAAGGCTAATATCCAGACCTTCCTCTTCTTCTTCCCTAGACACTCTTAAATCAACAAAAATATTTAATGTTTTTAAAATAATATATGTAGTTATTGCAGTCCATATGCAAATGATAATTATGCCCTCTGCTTGAATAAGAAGCTGACTAAGGGAGGTATTATCAAACCCAGAAGAACCAGAACCAGCAAATCCCTCCGGTTTGCCAACTAAACTAAGCATTAGAATACCCAAAATACCGCCAATACCATGAACAGGAAAAACATCTAATGAGTCATCAATTTTTAAAGTAGATTTAATTATTTGTGTTGCATAAAAGCATACAGAGCCTGCTAACAAACCAATCAACATTGCTCCAGCCGGGCCTACTGTCCCAGATGCTGGGGTTATAGTTGCAAGCCCAGCAACCATTCCTGTTGCAACACCAATCATGGTTGCTTTTCCTGATTTCACCCACTCTATAGCCATCCATGTTAATGCTCCAATTGCTGCACTTATATGCGTTACCAACATAGCCATTCCAGCATTGCTATCAGCTGCCACAGCACTACCAGCATTAAACCCAAACCATCCAACCCATAACATTGATGCTCCAATCATCACCATTGTTCTGTTATGTGGAGGCATTGGTTTAGTAAGGAAGCCCTCTCTCTTACCTAAATACATGGCAATAACAAGCGCACCAATTCCACATGTAGCATGCACAACTAAACCACCTGCAAAATCAATTACACCTTTATTAGCAAGATAGCCTCCACCCCAAACCATATGACATGCTGGAAGGTAAACTAAAGTGAACCATAAGACTGAGAAAAGACACATTGCTCCAAATCGCATTCTTTCAGCAAATGCACCCACAACTAAAGCAGGTGTAATAATTGCAAATGTCATTTGAAAGGTAATAAAAACTGATTCAGGAAGAGTTCCGGATAAAGAGTCTCTTTCAACACCATTGAGGAATAGGGCGCTGAGATCACCAATAAAAGCTCCATCGCCTTTAAAAGCAAGACTATAACCATAAATAACCCAACATACTGATATAAGGCATGCAATTGTAAAGCACTGCATTAAAACAGAAAGAACATTTTTAGTTCTTACCAAGCCACCATAAAATAAAGCAAGCCCTGGTAGGGTCATAAATAAAACTAGTGCAGTTGATGTAAGTATCCATGCCGTATCACCCGAATCAACACCAGCAGAGACATTAGGTACAAAAAAAATTGAAAGTAGAAAAGCTATATTTCGATTAGTCATTATTACTCCTATATGTAATACATAATTACATGCAATTTACATGCCGAAGAAAATAAAGAAATATGATTAATTTAAGTGCAAGAGATGAGAAGAGCTATCAGGGAGATAGCTCTTCTCTGAGGAAAGGCTTAGTTACTTATAGGGGGAAAACGTAAGCCTTAAAAAATTATTTAAATTCTGGATAAGCTTCCACACCTATCTCAGAAACATCCAACCCAACATACTGCTCTTCATCACTAGCTCTAATTGGTAATACAGAATTAATAACTGATATAGCTATGTAACTAGTAATAAAAGTAAATCCTGCAATTGATACCACACCAACAAGTTGAGGTAAAAGACTGGCTTCTGGATTTGTCCATGGGACAACCAATACACCAAGAATACCAACAATACCGTGAGCAGATATAGCTCCAACTGGGTCATCTAGCTTTAGTGTTCTATCAAAAAACAAGATAGAGAAATAAACTAAAGATCCACCTAATGCACCAATAAGAACCGCTGCTCCAGCAGAAGGGACGCTTGGCCCCGCTGTGATAGCAACTAACCCTGCTATAGCTCCATTCATAGCCATAGTCACATCCATTTTACCTGTCTTAAAAAGACTGATCAAAATAGCAGCAACAACACCACCAGATGCGGCCATGTTTGTATTTAAGAAAACTTGGCTTACCGCAATGGCTGATGCTTCAGTGCTAATAATAAGCTCTGATCCGCCATTAAATCCAAACCAACCTAACCATAAAATCCAAACACCAAGAGCGGCCATAGGGATATTTGAACCAGGCATTGGTAAAGATGTTCCATCGGCAGCATATTTACCTTTTCTAGGTCCTAAAACTAAAACTACAGCTAAAGCAGCAGCAGCACCACATAGGTGAACTGTTCCTGACCCAGCATAGTCTGAATAACCCATTTCGCTTAAGAAGCCTCCACCCCAGTTCCAGTATCCTTGAATTGGGTATATGAACCCAGTTAATACTATTGCAAACAAGAAGAAAGGAACTAGTTTCATTCTTCCAGCAACAGCACCTGAAACAATCGACATAGCCGTTGCAACAAATACAACTTGGAAAAAGAAGTCAGCTTGTTGTGAATAGTCCATTCCATAGGGCATACCAATCTCTTCATTTGGCAATGTAGTTGATAGACCTACAGAAGTAGCTATTGAGGGTATGATGCCTTCTAAAATGGATCCCGCAGGATACATTAAGGCAAATCCACATACTAAGTACATTATACAAGCTATTGAATATAGGCCTATATTTTTCGTTACGATTTCAGATACATCTTTCTTTTGAACAAGTCCTGCTTCTAGCATGGTAAAACCAGCTGCCATAAACATAACCAATGCTCCTGCCATTACGGCATAAAACGTATCTAATGCAAATGCAATTTCCATAATTTACTCCTTATATTGCTTCTGAACCGGTCTCACCAGTTCTGATTCTGATAACTTCATCCAAAGATGAAACAAATATTTTTCCATCACCAATTTTTCCAGTTTGAGCGGAGGATGAAATTGTTTCAGTTATTAAACTTACTTCATCATCTTTAGCTAAAACCTCTAATTTTATTTTTGGTAATGTGTCTACTGCATACTCAGCACCTCTATACATCTCTGTATGGCCTTTCTGCCTTCCGTAACCCTTCACCTCAGTGATCGTAAGACCTTGAATACCTGCGTTAACAAGTGCTTCTCTTACTTCCTGAAGTTTGAAGGGTTTAATTATCGCTGTTACTAATTTCATAATAGGGGGGTATGAATATTAGAGACTTGCTGATACTGAGAATACTAAAGCATCTTCATCTGCTCCATATCCATCATCAGAAAAATCTGTGTAAGCAACTGCACAATCATATGAACCACATGCAAAACCTTTTGAAATAATGAAATTATTTCCATAACTATCATATTCGCCATAAGCAAAATCAATTCCATTAAATGAATATGAGATCTCTGTGTAATCAGGAGCTCCATCTTGACCAAATGCAAAACTTAGCCCTAAATCACCCTTACTGAATCCAAGATAGATTTCTTCAAATGTTGCATCTGGATCTGAGTCTATATACTCATATGATATATAACCAACATCAACACCAATTCCAGCAACCTCTGTTCCATATCCAAAATATAAATCCAACTCACTACCTGCTCCATTGTTAAAATTAACATTAGAACCCCAGATCCCAGCATAAAAACCGCTCTCAGCTGAGTAATCAAAACCACCTTGAATTGCAGGGGCGTCTGATTGAGTCATGCCTCTCCATATGTAATCAGATGCAAAACTTACGTTCGCACTGACACTAGCAAATGTAGGTAAGGTTATTAAACCTACTAGTAATAATAATTTTTTCATTTTTTTACTCCTTTGTTATGAAAATAATTAATGTTCACTAATACCTAATGCAATTACCATGCCAAAATATAAGCATTCCATACTTTATTAATTTATATATAATGATTTATCAATTTAAAGGGTTTAAATATGGATATTAAAAATAATATAGCAGCAGTAACAGGTGGTGCTTCTGGTCTTGGGCGAGCTGCAGTCGAGCACTTTGTAGCAAATGGAGCAAAGGTAGCTATTCTTGATATTAACGATGATAAAGCAGCCGAAGTTATCGATCTTCTTGGTGAAGAAAATGTTTCATATTTTAATACTAATGTTATGGAAGAGCAGTCTGTGCAAGATGCTGTTAATGCCATAGATAAAAAATATGGAAAGCTTAATTTTGTTGTTAATTGCGCAGGCACAGGTTTTGGAGGAAGAATACTCGGTAAGAAGGGCCCACACCCATTAGATATTTTTAAATTTATAATTGATCTAAATCTAGTTGGTACATTTAATGTTATGAGACTTTGCGCTGAACTTATAGATAAGAATACTGCAGATGCTGAAGGTGAAAAGGGTGTAATTATAAATACAGCATCAATAGCAGGGTATGAAGGTCAAATAGGTCAGAGCGCTTATAGCGCTTCTAAGGCTGGAGTCATTGGAATGACATTAACTGCTGCAAGAGATCTTGCTAGGCACGGCATTAGAGTATGTACAATAGCACCAGGAATTTTTGACACCCCATTAATGAGCTTGGCTAAAGAAGAAAATAAACAATCCTTGTTAGAAGCAACACAATTTCCACACAGGTTTGGTAATACTAAAGAATTTGCTGATCTAGCAGGCCATATAGTGCAGAATAGTTACTTAAATGGTGAAACAATTAGGCTAGACTCTGCAATGAGAATGGGAGCAAAGTAGTTTACTGATTAGCTACCCAGAAAGTCGCTGCTACGACCAAGACAGTTATTAATATTGTTATTACTCTTGCATCTGATTTGCTATCATCATTTGCTTCTTTGTTTTCATAATATTTCTCAAAATCATCGTTCATTTTTTATTCTCCGTGTTTAATAACAATTCTACCTATTTGATTGCCGTCTAAAATTTTTATAATCTCGGGCCCAACATTATTTAAGCTAACTATTTTTGTTTGGCTTTCTAGTGAAACAAGCCACTCATTAGCAAGCTTATTCCATAAAGTTTTTTTGAGCTCTATGGATGACTCGGCTGAATCAATTCCGTGGAGTGATATGCCTCTAAGTATGAATGGAAATACTGAGGAGGTAAATTTTGCTCCTGCGACATTACCACAACTTGTAACAACTCCATTATTATTCACCATTGAAAGCATTTTAGATAAAATATCACCTCCAACTGTATCAATAGCTGCACTATATATAGCTTTATCTAATGGCTTTATTCCGTCTTCAAGAAACTTGTCTCTATTGATTAATTCTATAGCTCCCATAGACTTAATCATATCCTTCTCGTAGGTTTTTCCAGTAAGCGCATGGACGGTATAACCTAATTTATTGAGTATATTAATAGCTAAAGATCCAACTCCTCCCGTAGCACCAGAAACTAGCACCGGGAGCTCTTTAGAAATTTTAGCATCCTCTAATTTCTTTACTGATGCTGCTGCAGTTAAACCAGCTGTTCCTATTTCCATGGAATGAAGTAACGTTAAGTTAGCTGGAAGCTTTACAGCCCATTTAGCAGGTGCATGAACAATTTCTCCGAAACCCCCATTGACTGACATACCCATCTTATATCCAGTTAAAACAACTTTATCACCAACTAAAAAATCATCAGAGGATGTTTTGATAACTGTTCCAGCAGAATCAATCCCAGGAGTGAAGGGGTATTGCTTAACAACTCCTTTAACGCCAGTTGCTGCTAGAGCATCTTTGTAATTAAGAGATGAATACTCGACTTTAATAAGGATATGATCCTCTTGGAGAGCTGGAGTTTCTAGGGTTTTAACATCACCAATAAAAGTCCCATCTAACTCTTGTACTTGGTAAGCTAAATAAGTCATATTATTCTGATAAAAATTTCTCAGCATCAAGAGCTGCCATACAACCTGAGCCCGCAGAAGTGACTGCTTGTCTATAGATCTGATCAGATACGTCGCCTGCAGCAAAGACTCCTTTTATAGATGTTTCAGTTGCATTACCAAGTGTCCCGGAATTGATTTTTAAGTAGCCATTATCCATATCTAGCTGACCTTTAAATATATCTGTATTGGGTTTATGTCCTATAGCTATAAATACACCATGTGTATTTAGATTAACATCGCCTTCATTTGTTTTTAGTAAAACCCCATTCACACCCATATCATCACCAAGAACTTCTTTTAGCTCTGTATTCCAAAGAATATCAACCTTGCCGGACTCTTCTTCTTTAAAAAGTCTATCTTGTAATATTTTTTCTGCTCTTAATTCATCTCTTCTATGCACTAAAGTAACTTTTGAGCAAATATTTGCTAGGTATAATGCTTCTTCAACAGCTGTATTTCCACCACCAATAACAACAACTTCTTGATCCCTGTAAAAGAACCCATCACAAGTTGCGCATGCAGATACACCCTTACCCAAAAACTCTTCTTCACTTGGGATTCCAAGATACATAGCACTTGCTCCAGTTGAGATAATTAATGAGTCGCATGTGTATTCATCTGAACCATAGAGCTTAAAAGGCTTTGCGCTCAAGTCAACAGAATTTATATGATCACTTATCATTTTTACATCAAATTTAAGAGCATGCTCTTTCATTCTTATCATTAAATCTGGACCCTGAAGATCATTGCTATCACCAGGCCAATTTTCTACATCAGTAGTGGTTGTGAGCTGACCACCTTCCTGGGCTCCGCTTATAAGAACTGGTTCCAATCCTGCTCTAGCAGCATAAATACCAGCAGAATATCCTGCTGGACCTGAACCTAATATGATTAATTTGTTATGATTTGTTGACATGAATGAATTATAGTTGATTATTAATTAAATGTTATTCATAAATAGTTATAATTTATAAAAAATCAAGACTATAAACTAAAATATGCTTTCTCCATATATAAAAAAAACAGCAATTAACTTTTTCAGTTATTTCCTCATTGGCTTATCAGTTTATATTTTAGTTGCATTGCTTTCGTACAACACAGCAGATTCAGGTTTTTTTAATAAAAATTCTTCTGCTTTAATCACAAATCTTGGTGGGCCACTTGGGGCAAATATTTCGGATTTTCTTTTTACTCTAATTGGATATTCTTCATATTTGCTTTTACTAATTGGTTGCGTATGGTCCGCTCAAATAATTTTTGATAAAGATAAGTACAATTCAACTTCTAAAGTTATTGTAAGAATTGCAAGCTCCTTGATACTATTGATAAGTTGTTCATCAATTCTAGAATATTACTTTACAGGAGTTTCTGGAGGAGCAACTGGTAAGTTGTTATTTGGTAGCCTATCTTCAAATATTGGAACTGTGGGCGGATTGATATTTTTCACACTCTTTTTAGTTCCCGCATCTTCTAATGCCTTTAACTTTTCATGGTTAAATATTCTTCAGCTTATTGGCAAGTATTTGCTATTAACTTATTCCTCTTTGCTTACACTTTTAAAATATTTATTAGAAAGTTTTATAAAAATATTTCATACAATAAAATCTTTTCTTTCTCAAAGAGTGGCTGAATTTAAAGAAAATAGAGAGACTAAAAAAGTTGAGGCTTTAAAAGTCCCCAAGCCTAAAAAAATTCTTATAGATAACAAGCAAAAAACTGAAATACCTCCCATACAAAAAGAAATAGAAGCAGAAACTAAACTTAAGGAAGTTAAAACTAACATTGAAAAAATAGAGGTTGATCCCAAGAAAACCAAAATGCCAAGCACTCAGCTTCTGGATAGGGCTCTTGATGACGGGTCGTCTTTGTCAAAAGATGAATTAAATGAGCTTGCTCTTCTTCTGGAAACCAAGCTAAATGAATTTGGTATCGAAGCTATTGTTGAAACGGTTTTACCTGGGCCGGTTGTAACAAGATTTGAGATTCAGCCAGCGCCCGGAACTAAAGCAAGTAAAATCACAGGTATAGCACAAGACATTGCAAGATCACTATCAGTTAGCTCAGTTAGGGTTGTTGAAGTTATTGAAGGTAAATCTGTTGTTGGTATTGAAATACCAAATACGAATAGAAAAATGGTTAGGCTCACAGAAATTCTTTCTTCAAATGCATTTAAATCATCCTCATCCAATTTAACATTAGCTCTTGGTCATGACATTGCTGGTAAGTCTGTTGTTGTTGATTTGGCAAAAATGCCACACTTGCTTGTAGCGGGTACGACAGGTTCAGGTAAATCTGTTGGTGTAAACGCAATGCTTCTGAGTCTATTGTTCAAATCAGACCCTAAAGATGTTCGATTAATACTTATTGATCCAAAAATGCTTGAGCTATCTGTTTACGATGGAATACCTCACTTATTAACTCCTGTGATAACAGATATGACAGATGCATCTAATGGTCTTAGGTGGTGTGTTGTTGAGATGGACAGAAGATATAAATTAATGTCTATGATGGGTGTTAGGAATTTAGCAGGCTTTAATAAGAAAATTGAAGAAGCTGCTGAAAATGGAAAACAAATACTAAACCCACTTAATGAAAATGAAGAAGAGTACCTTGAAACATTACCTTCAATTGTAGTGGTTGTTGATGAATTTGCCGATATGATGATGTTGGTAGGTAAAAAGGTTGAACATTTAATCGCTAGAATTGCTCAAAAGGCTAGAGCTGCAGGAATTCATTTAATCCTTGCCACACAAAGGCCCTCGGTTGATGTAATAACTGGTTTAATTAAAGCAAACATCCCCACCAGGATTGGTTTTCAAGTTTCATCAAAAATAGATTCCAGAACTATTCTTGATCAAGGTGGCGCAGAGCAATTACTAGGCTATGGCGACATGCTGTACTTACCACCAGGTGTAGGGGTGCCTATTAGGGTTCATGGGGCTTTTGTTGGTGATGATGAAGTACATAGGGTGGTTAATGATTGGAAGTCTAGAGCTGAACCAGATTATATTGAAAGCATTGTTAATGAGGCTCAAGAAACAGGACCAATTCCTGGCTGGAGTGGCTCTGAGTCGGCTGGTAGTAATTCAGCTGAGGATTCTGATGAACTCTATGACGAAGCAGTAAATTTTGTTATTGAATCTAGGCGAGCATCTATTTCTGCAGTTCAGCGTAAATTTAGGATTGGCTACAATAGAGCTGCAAGGCTTATTGAGGCAATGGAAGAGGCTGGTCTGGTTTCCGAAATGAGCTCAAACGGCTCTAGAGAAGTTCTTGTACCAAAACGATAATGAAATTTTTTAATTATCTTTTTTTTGTATTTTTTGCATGTAATTGTTATTCAAATAACATTGATTTAATAAACGACCTCTTACTATCAAACAAGACTACTTTTAAACAAACTTCTGTAAATGAGATGTCAAATATGACTCAAATCTCTGAAGGGGAGATATTTCGTAAAAATGATGTAATAAGCATAAATATTAATACTCCCTTTAAAGAACAGTATTCTATCAGCAAGTCCCATATTGAAATTAATGACCTTGAGTTCAATCAAACCAAACTTATTGAAATAGACTCGCTTCAAAATCAAGCCTTAATATCTTTATTGAAAGTTGGCTTCAAAACTGAGGATATAAGAAATCAGAGTTCTAATTCATTTTCTTTAGTTATAGACGGGCAAGTCGTTATTGTTAAATATATTTCTAGCACATCCTTCTCAGTTGATTATTTTGACAATTTAAATATATTAAATACTATTATTTTCAGGGAAGCCTAACAAATGAACCTACTATTCATTGGGATTGGAGGGGGTTTAGGCGCTATATCAAGGTATGGGCTAACAAGTTTTATAGATAAAATATCGCCCACCTCATTCCCCCTAGCTACTTTATTAGTAAATGTAATAGGGTGCTTATTAGTTGGTTTTGTCCTTGGTTCAAGCATTCAATCTAAAGATTCTACTTATTATTTTTTTGTTATTGGATTTTTAGGTTCCTTTACAACTATGTCAGCTTTCTCTAGTCAGAGTATCGATTTATTTTCATCAAATACTCCAATTATTGGTTCTTTATATATAATGCTCACAATGTCGATGACTATATTGGCAACGTTTATTGGATTAACACTTGGTAAGTAAATGATAGATATAAAAAAGCTTAGGGATGATGCTAAAAATACACAAAACTCACTCTTAAAAAGAGGCTATAAATTAAATATTGAAGAGTTCATTTCCCTTGATAGCGCGAGAAAAGATCTTCAGATTTCTGTTGAGGACTTACAGTCTCAAAGAAAAGAACTTTCTGCTGAATTTGGCAAATTAAAATCTTCAGGCGGCCACACTGGTAATTTGAAAGAGGAAATTGATGCTATTAATGCTAATCTCAAATCAAAAGATGATATTTTGCAAAACCTGCTTGGTTCTATAAATAATTTTATGCTAGATATACCAAATATTCCGAGAGAAGACGTTCCTGTTGGCTCGTCTGAAATCGATAATATCGTTGTTTCTAAGTATGGTGAGATAAAAACAAAAACATCTCCAGATCACCTTTCAATAACCTCAGACATTGATACAGATTCAGCCGCAAATATAGCGGGCTCAAGATTTTCTGTTCTAAAGGGTGATCTCTCTAAGCTTCAGAGATCGCTAATACATTTTATGTTAGAAGTTGCGACAAAAAATGGCTATGAGGAATACTACGTTCCTTTTATGGCTAACAAAGAATCTTTGAAGGGAACTGGGCAGCTTCCAAAATTTGAAGAAGATTTATTTAAGGCCTCTGACAACCTTTATTTGATACCAACAGCAGAAGTCCCTCTGACTAATTTATTCAGAAATGCGCTAATTCTAGAAGATGATTTGCCTAAAAAAGTTACTTCTCACACTCCATGTTTTAGATCTGAGGCTGGAAGCTATGGTAGGGATACCAAGGGTTTAATAAGACAACATCAATTTGAAAAAATTGAGTTAGTTCAAATAACCAATCCCGAGACGTCATTAGACGATTTAAATAGCCTCCTTGGTAATGCAGAAGAAATTCTTCAATTGTTAGATTTGCCATATCAAGTTATAGAGCTCTGCACCGGTGACCTAGGCTTTAGTTCTTCTAAAACATTTGATATAGAGGTGTGGATGCCAAGTCAGGGTAAGTTTAGAGAAATCTCATCATGCTCTAATTTTAGTGATTTCCAAGCAAGACGTTCAAATATTAAAATTAAGACTGATGCAGGTAAATTGTTAGCTCATACAATCAATGGTTCTGCTCTTGCTGTTGGAAGAACGCTGGTTGCAATTGTCGAAAATAATTTCAATAAAGAAGAGAATTGCATTGAAATCCCAGATGTTCTTAGAATCTTTATGGGCAAAGATAAAATTTCTTTATAAATCTTTGCTAATTGTCACAAGTTCTTCATTTTTTTCTGTTATTATTTACATAGCAAAATTTTACTAATATTTTTAGAGGATATTATCATTATGAATAAGACGTTTAGAATCTTTCTTTTCTCACTTTTCATTTCCCCGCTTGCTTTTACCCAAGAATTAACTTCAGATATTTCTGGTGTTGTTTCTAATGGTGGTGACGCGGTAGGTGGTGCAACAGTTGAGATTACTTATGTACCAACCAATACTAAAGTTACTAAAGTAACTGCTGATAATGGTAGGTATAGAGCTGCTGGTTTAAGACCTGGTGGACCATACAAAATAAAAGTTTCAGCTAATGGCTTGCTTCCTGATTCTGTAGAAACTTACCTTCAAGTTGGTGAAACTGGAAGAGTATCTTTTTCACTTGTTTCAGTAGGTGATGTGGATGATGTTGTTGTTGTTGGCCAGAAAATTAAGCAAATGACAGCCCAAGGTTACACAACTACTATTGATGCAGAAACTATTCAAAACACACCCTCAATTACTCGAGATATTAAAGACCTTATGAGGTTAAACCCTCTAGTTTCTTTGGACGATGCTGAGGATGGGGATGAGGCAATAAGTATTGGTGGAGCTCACCCTAGATCTAATGATATTAAAGTAGATGGTGTTTCATTCAATGATGATTTTGGTCTTAATGGAAATGGTTACCCATCACAAAGAAGCCCTTTAAACTTAGATGCTATTGAGCAAATGAGCATTAAAGTTGCTCCTGCATCTGTTGAATACTCAAACTTCAGAGGTGGAGTTATAGAGTTCATAACAAAAGGTGGTACTAACGAGTTTACTGGTAGTGTTGCTTATTACGATAGAGGGGATCAATTTTACGGTGATAAAATTGATGGAAGAGACTATTCATTTGACAAAGAAGATACTGCTACTAGTTTCACATTTGGTGGACCAATAATCCAAGACAAAGCGTTCTTCTTTACTTCATATGAAGAAAGTGTACTTACAAATCCTGTCCTTTTTGGACCTGCTGGTTCAAATGCGCAGATTGAGCAATCAATTACAACCGCTCAAGTAGCAGAAATAAGACAAACAACTATTGATTTATACGGTTTTGATCCACTTTCATATGCGGATACGACCGAATCAACTCAAGAAAATGTAACTTTAAGACTTGATTATATTCTTGATGAAAATCACAGATTGCAATACGACTATAAATTGGCTGAAGGTGACGCGCTTAGGGCTGATAGTGGCTTTGATTCATTCTACTTTACTTCTGCTTCATATCTAAAGACAGAAAAAACAGAGACTAATAGTGTTCTATTAATTTCAAACTGGTCTGATAATTTCTCTACAGAGGTTAACTACTCAAGCAAAGAAACAACAACTGGTCAAAACTCACCAGCAGGTCAAAACGTTCCTAATTTATACATTGATAATGCATATGGTAATGAGGTTTATATTGGAGCTGATATTTATAGATCAGCAAATGAACTTGCAACTACAACTGATTTCTTGAAGTTAAAAGCAATCTATTATGCAGACAATCATAAAATTACAGCTGGTTATGAAAACACTAGTTGGGACATATACAACTTGTTTATCGTTGCTCAAGATGGTCAGTGGGAATTTGATTCTCTAGATGACTTTAATAATGGTAATGCCAGTTCTTTCTTTGCAAACAACGCTAAAACAGGAAACCCTGCTGATGCAGCTGCTAACTTTGAATATAGTCTTTCATCAATGTATCTACAGGATGAAATAACTGTTTCTGATAGATTAACTATAACCGCAGGTCTTAGGTATGACGAGTACTCTTCAGATGATGCTCCAGCAGCTAACCCAGATTTTGAAGCTGAGTATGGTTTTGCTAATGCTGGTATTGATGGAACAAGTCTTCTTAATTATAGGTTTGGTGCTGATTTGCTCATTGATGACGTAAGTTCACTAAACATCACTTATGGTACCTATTCTGCTAAATTGCCTGCAGTATGGATTTCAAATGCATATACAAATGATGGTGTAAGAGTCTCAGCATATGATTCTGATTATGCCGCTGCTGGTTGTAACCCGCTTGCTGCTGCAGGTGTTGGTCTTCCAGGTTGTGTTCAGCAAGCTATAGCTAATGCTCCTTTAACAAGTGCTAAGATTGATTTCATCTCACCTAATTTTGAGTGGCCTGAATCAAAAATCTTAAACGTTACCTATGAAAGAGAACTGTCAGAAAACTGGGACATGACTTTAACTTACTTAAACTCTAATCAAGAGGAAGCTTTGTATAAAGTAATCGATACTGGTTACCCATTAGATGGTTTTGATCCAACTGTTCCTACTGCTACAGCTCCCGATGGACGTCCTATTTATAATATGACAGGTAGAAGAACGTATAAAGCTGGTCTCTATAACGATTGTTGTGGTGAGAGAGAGGTTATGTCTGCAACATTTGCAAGAAGCTTCAACGATGGTGATGGTAGACTTGTAATGAGTTATACAGCTCAAAATATTGATGAGCTAAGTGGTATGACTTCTTCAACATCAAACTCTAACTACGGAAAAGTTGGTGCTATCGACTACAATAATAGAAAGCCAATGAGATCAATCTATGAGACTGAACATAGATTCCTAGCTACTGTTACTTCTAAGCACTATTTCTTCGGTGAAGATAAGCCAACGACATTCTCAATGATCTTTGAAAGAAAATCTGGTTTACCTGGATACCTATCATTTGATACATTTACAGGTTCTACAGGAGACTATGGTTCAAAAGCTTTTGGTTATGACTATAACTTAAATGATGATAGTTCAGCACTTCTTTATATACCGACAGGCACAAATGACCCATTAATCTGCTGGTCTTATAAGTGCCAAGATGAAGGTTCATTTGAGGCATCAGCAAGAGCTGCTGAAGTTATCAATCTTCTTCACAATACATATGGTCTAGAAAGATATGCTGGTTCTATTCAGCCAAGAGGGTCTTTCAATTACCCATGGCAATCATCACTTGACGTAAAAGTTACTCAGATTCTTCCTGGATTTAGAGCGGATGATGAAGTTGTAATTACCTTAGGTATAGAAAATCTTCTAAACCTAATTGATGACAAAAAAGGTGTTGTTAAGTTTGGTTATTACTCAGGTAGACTCGATGTTATTGATCTAAGAATTGTTGATAATAAGTATGACTATAGTGGTTATGCATTTAGATACAATCCTGAAAATCCATTTGAGGACAGAATATCTGCTACTCAGAGTATCTGGAGAGCTCAGTTAGGAATTAAATATAAATTCTAATAATTGATATATAATTTAAAGGCGGTTTAATACCGCCTTTTTTATTGCTTATGAAAACTAAAAACAACATACCAGAACTTTCTTTTATTGATATTGAGAATGGTGATGCACTAGCAACCTCTTTACTATCCGAAGCGCTTAATAGTCATGGCTTTTTTTCAATTACTAATCATGGATTGTCTCAAGAGGTTCTTAACTCATGTTACCAATCATCAAGAGATTTCTTTAATCTCCCTGATTCTATTAAGGGTAGGTATCATGACCCAAATCTAAAAGGGGCAAGAGGCTACACGCCTTTTGGAATAGAAACTGCTGTCGGTGAAAGTGTTGCAGATTTAAAAGAGTTTTGGCACCACGGTCCAATTATAGATAACTCATATTCTTCCAAAATACCTAAAAATATAACTATCAAAGAATTGGCTGAATTTAATAAAAATTTTGACATGTTGTTTGATGAGCTTCAGGCTATGGGGACTAGAGTTCTTAGAGTTATTGCCCAATCTATTGGAGTTGATAAAAACTTTTTTGATTCGTGGACCGCCAAAGGAAACTCACTCTTGAGGCCTATTCATTATCCACCCGTAGAAAATACAGTAAACATATTCAGAGCAAGGGCTCATGAAGATATCAATTTAATTACTTTGCTTGTTGGTGCGGAAGAGGGCGGCTTGGAAGTTTTAAATAAAAACGATGAATGGATTAAGGTTCAGCCTAGTTCTAATTCTATAGTTTGTAATATAGGTGACATGATGCAGTTAGTTACAGATAATAGATTAAAAAGCACAACGCATAGAGTTGTTCAATATGTAGAAAATGACCCAACTTCTCGATATAGCATTCCATTTTTCATGCACCCATCACCAGAAACATATCTAAGAAATATTTTCATAGAAGAATCAAAGGGACCCTTGGCTCATGATTTTTTAAATGAAAGATTGAAGGCAATTAAGTTATACTAATACCATGCAATATATACAAATTCTAATCGGCTTCATAGGCTTAATAGCCTTAGCTATTCCTTTTTCAAATAATTTAAAATTAATTAATTATAAACACGTTGCAGGTGGGATTTTATTTCAAGTTGTGCTCGCAGCATTGCTTTTGAAGGCTCCTCTTATTACTTCATTTTTTGAGTATCTTTCAAACGGTGTTGAGGTGTTAAAGGTTGCCACTGCTGAAGGCACAAGTTTTATTTTTGGATATTTGGGTGGTGGTGAGTCACCATACGTAGAATCACAAAAAGGATCAGCTATTATTTTTGCTTTTAATATACTTCCATTTATTATTGTAATGTCATGTTTCACAGCTGTTTTATGGTACTGGAGAGTCCTTCCTACTCTAGTGAAAGGTTTCTCTGCTGTGTGCCAAAAGCTATTCAATATTGGTGGGCCTATTGGCTTGGGTTCAGCTGCAAACGTATTTGTGGGACAGGTTGAGGCACCTTTGTTAATAAGACCTTATCTGAAAGACTTATCAAAAAAAGAATTACTTATATTAATGACAACTGGTATGGCAACGGTTGCAGGGTCTGTCATGATTGCTCTTGTAAGCATGCTTGATATGAAATTTGATGATATTAATTTAATACAACATTTTTTAATTGCCTCTATACTTTCTGTGCCTGCTGCCATTGTTTATGCAAATATAATGATTCCATCTAACCATGTAACAGATTTTGAATCTTCAAATACCCCAAGAGTGTATGAAAGTACAATGGACGCCATTACAAGGGGAACAAGTGATGGGTTAAATATTGCTTTAGGGGTTGGCTCTATTGTATTAGCTTTCATTGCCTTGGTTTATGTTGCTGATTCTATTATTGGGTTGATACCGTTAACTCTAGGCGGAGAGTCGCTGTCAATTCAGTTAATACTTGGTTATATGTTTGCCCCAATAGCTTGGCTGATGGGCGTTCCATGGGATGAGGCATTGGTGTCTGGTAAATTACTAGGAATTAAAACAGCCTTAAATGAGTTTGTTGCTTATGGTGAGCTTGCTTCTTTATCAGAAGGTGCGCTTTCAGACAGGTCAAGACTAATAACACTTTACGGTCTATGTGGTTTTGCAAACTTCTCTTCAATTGGAATTTTAGTTTCAGGTATTAGCGCTATGGCTCCTGAGAAGAAACCTGAGCTAATCGAGGTGTCTTTTAAAGCATTGATTGGAGCAACATTAGCCTCTTGCATGACAGGCTTAGTACTTTCTCTTTACATCTAATTAAATAGAACGATAACTAAATTTAGATGAGAGGCAAATATAAGCCAAGCAATGTAAGGCAAAAATAAATAAGCTGCTAGTTTGTTGATTTTCCACATTACATTTACTAAATAAATATTTAGCCCAATTAACAAATATATATCTATTAGGGCTATCACTGGTAGATGGAATGCGAAAAATAACCAAGACCACATCGTGTTAAATATCAACTGTATTATAAATAGCTTATAAACTTTTAAGTAGGTAAGAAAGGCGGATATACCCATAAGAATATATAAAATAGGCCATACTATTCCAAAGACATATCCAGGTGGGTTTAGGCTTGATTTTATAAGATCTTGATACCAGAGATCTGATGCAGTATTAGATGAGGAAAGTCCACCGAGAATAAGTGCTATTAATACGTATAGAAAAACTAGATATTTATTTCTAAGCAAGCTACTTAATTCTTAAAAATCTAAGAAATGTTTTTTTAATATCAGCTATCAAGGAGGAGCCATGCGGTCTTGCTTCTAAATATAAATAAACAGATATAAAAACTGTTGCTAATATAAAAACTATAACTGAATCGTATTGTGCCATTTGGGTATTATAAATATATTTAATCTAAATGTTAGTGGATTTTAGTTTTTTTCAACTATAAGTGAGCCAATAGAATAACCCGCACCAAATGAGCAGATAATACCTTTCTCACCTTTCTTTAGATCGTTATATAAATTGAATGCAAACATAGATCCTGCAGATGCAAGGTTTCCAAAATCTTTCATCGGAAGAGGGGCAAGATCCTCATCAAAACTATCAGTTCCTAGTACTTTTGAAACTATCAACCTAATCATCTTTCCATTTGCCTGATGTAACCAAAATTTAGATATCTCATTTGGTGAAATATTATTGTTAGATAATTGTTCAAGAATAGTTTTAGCAACAAGGGGGCATACTTCTTTAAAAACACTTCTACCATTTTGATAAAACAATAACTCGTCTTCAGTTTTTTGATCTGAAGCTGTTCTGTTTAGGTAGCTTAAATCACTTCTGATATTATTTGAAAATTTAGTAACAAGCTTTCTATCAATTATCTTAAAGCCTGAGTTATTTGTTCGCTGAAGAATGCTTGCTACACAACCATCACCAAAAATAAAATGTACATCTCTATTTGTAAAATTAAAACCAGGACTAGTTATTTCAGGGTTGATAACTAAAATTGTATTTGCCATTCCTGACGCAATATCTGTATATGCGTTACTTAAAGCAAAAGTTGTTGACGAACATCCAACCAACATGTCGTAGGCATAACCATTAATACCAAGCTCTTCTTGAATTTCAATTGCTACAGCGGGATAATTTCTTCCAGAATGAGAAGTACCAAGTATTACCCCATCAATTTGATCAGCAGAGATATTTGCTTCTGACATTGCTTTTTTTGCAGCCTCAATACCAACTTTGGCTAAAAATGATAATTCTGACTCATCCTCATTCTTTGTGATAGGCATCATTATATTTGGGTCTAGTGAGTTCTTTTTATCTATAATTCTTCTAGTTTTTATACCAGACGCTTTAAGGATGAACTCCTCAGACGAGTGTGATTTTGCCTTAATTGCTCCACTTTCAATCAAAGATGCATTTTCGATATTAAAGTTATCAACGTAAGTATTAAAAGAATCAACAATCTCTTTATTTGTAGTCAATTCTTCAGGATACCAAAGGCCAGTTCCAATAATGCTTATATCACTCATAATATTTATAATGTTTAAAGTTGAGTTATTATAAATTATGTTTAATCATTTAACTATTGATAAAAAGATCATCCACGAATCTCTTTCCACCCAACCTACAATTAAAGGAGTAGTGACTATTAGCCATGGAATGGCTGAGCACATGCAAAGATATGATTGGCTGATAAAACGCTTCAATGCATCTGGTTATCATGTTATTTCTTCAGACCATATAGGTCATGGGTCCTTTATAGACAAAGGTGGTTTGCCAGGCTATTTTGGTGAAGGGGATGATCTTGTTAATGTTGAGAGTAACTTAATAGAAGTTCTTGAGTATGCAGATGCTAAATTTCCAGATTTAAAAAAAGTTTTATTTAGTCATAGCATGGGCTCTTGGATTGCTATGGGAGCTATTCAGAGGTATAAAAATATAGATTTATTAATTTTATCAGGATCTTCATTAATACCCAATAAAGTCATTCTTTCTCAAAGAAGACTTGTTTCAATTTTAATAGCTATATTTGGAGGGAAGGCATATAGCAAGTTATTAGATAGGATAACAATTAGAAAGAATAACTCTCTATTTAGACCCAATAGAACTCCCAATGATTGGCTTTCAAGGGATAATTTAAGTGTTGATGAATACACAGCTGATGATAAATGCGGATTTTTAGTTACAAACTCTTTATGGCTTCAACTATCAAACCAGTTTTTAAAAGTTTTCAAAAGATCAAATTATTCAGCCTCCAATTATAGTCTGCCAATATATATAATCTCCGGGGCTGAAGATCCTGTTGGTAATAGAGGTAAGGGAGTGGAAGATCTTTATAATTTTTTATCCTCTATCTTCAAAAATATATCATTCAAACTTGTTCAAGGTGCAAGGCATGAAGTATTCAATGAGACAAATAAAGATGAATCGTATTTAAATATGCTTAGTTTTATTGAATCTCATATAAAATAAGATAAATGCTTAAAAATATATATAAATATCCTGAATTGGAGAGAGTGGATTTAGATTCCGGTAGGCATTACTTAGATTCGACTGGAACTCCTGTCCCGAGCGTCACAACAATTCTTAGCAATACCTCTACAAAATCAGATGGTATTGAAAAATGGAGACAAAGAGTTGGTGATATCGAAGCAGATAGAGTCATAAAACAAAGTACCGATATTGGAACGGCTGTTCATGAGGCTCTGGAGGCATATCTCAAAAAAGAAGAATGGGATATCTTCGATATCTCTATATCTGATCAAAATATTTCAAAGAAAATTTCACAAAAATTTATAGCAGATGGTTTAAAGGCTATTGATGAAATATGGGGCTTGGAAGTGGGACTAATTCTAGATGGTTTATATGCTGGTACAGCTGACTGTATTGGTTTAGTAAATGGCATACCATCAATAATAGATTTTAAAACTGCTAAGAAAATAAAGAGAAGGGAGTGGATTGAGGATTACTTTCTTCAAGGCTGCGCCTATGCCAATGCACATAATGTAATGTTTGGAACAAATATTAGCCAAATTGTAATTCTCATGGTTGATAGAGATTTAGTTTTTCAAGCATTTACTGTAAAGACAGCTGAATTTAATGTTCTCACTCGCAAATGGAAAAATAAATTAATTCAATTTGATACTCAAAAAATTAAGGAAAAATCATGAAACAAATAATATCTATAGGTGGTGGAGGCTTTGGGAGATCTCTTGGTGAGCTAAGAATTGAGAAGTACATCGTTAATCAATCTAAATCAAAAAATCCGAAGATTTGTTTCATACCCACAGCAACAGGTGATGATAATGGGTACATAAATAATTTTTATCGTGCATTTAATTCGTTAGCTTGTATTCCTTCGGATATTTCTTTCTTCAAAAGAACCATTGATTTAAGAAAGCATATTCTTGACCAAGATATAATTTTTGTTGGGGGTGGAAATACAAAAAGTATGCTTGCCGTTTGGAGAGAATGGGGGTTAGATGTCATTCTAAAAGAAGCATATGATAAAGGGGTTATTATGTCTGGTGTCAGTGCTGGAGCAATTTGTTGGTTTGAGCAAGGTATAACCGACTCTTGGAGCCATGACCTAGCTATAATGGATTGCCTTGGTTTTGTGAATGGTACATGCTGCCCTCATTATGACGAGGAGCCTAACAGACGGCCATTTGTCAGCCGCGCACTTAAAAATAAAAGCATTGATTCGTGTATTTCTATTGAGGGTTTCAATGCACTCCATCTTGTTGATGATAGTCCTAAATACTCTGTTGCATTTAAGGATAACAATGATACATATAATGTTGTATTAAAGAATGGAGAGGTTTCTGAGGACCAGATAGATGGAGTTGAGAAGATAAAAGTTTAATCCCAAACTGTTAGATGATCATCAATGGGCCTATCTGGAAGTCTTTTTTCTTTTCCTGATTTTTTCCCTACGTATAAGAATCCTATTATCTCACTATCTCCATCGAGACCCATCATTTCTGCTAACTCCTTATTAAAAGCTAGCCTTCCTGTCCTCCAAATACCAGAATATCCTAGACACTCTATGGCATTTAGAATATTTTGCCCTGCAGCAGCTGTTGATAATTTTTGTTCTATATAGGGCACTTTTGGATGATCTGTAAGTTTGGTAACCAGGGTAATAATCATTGGCGCTCTATAAGGAGCATTTTTATATTTATCTAAAATATTTTCATCAGTTATACCAAGATTCTTAACAGCAAACTCAGTAAAAATATTCGATAGTCGTGTCAACCCATTGCCTTTAATTTCAATAAATCTAGATGGTTTAAGCCATGCATGATCTGGCGCTCTTAGGGCGGCCTTATATATATCTTGCATCTCAGTTTTAGACGGATGTGGCTCAGTTAAGACTCTATGAGAATTTCGATTTTGTATTATGGACAGTAATTTATTCATTTTTGTCTGATATAGTTAATAACATTATAAAACATAACTTAAAGGTGGCCATATGTTAATTCAAGTAACCGGTATTTTAATTACCATACTTGTTGTTTATCTCATTTCAACAAGATTAATCTCAAAAAATAATAAAGATATTGTTTATGAAGACGAAATGGATGAAATAGAGCTTAAATCTATTGATGACGAATTAGACAGCCAATAATTTGATTCTTTTCATAAATTCATTAATATCATAATAAATAAATAACTTTTTTATTATGGTAGATATTCTAATTATTGCAGTCCTATTTTCTTTAGCTCACCTTTTTATGCCTATGATATTTTCATTGCACAAAATTCCCTTTGTTGAATTTACTTATATTGGAGGAGACGTATCTAAAAAAACTGAACTATCTGAAAGGTTATCAACATCAGCAGACAACTTAAGACAAAGCCTCCCTCTTTTTTTAGCACTTTCTATTTTATCAATTCAACTGGATGTTGATAACTTGTTACCAATGTATATTTGGTTATTTTCTAGGGTAGCTTATCTTATTGGTTCGGTATTTAACTTATACTCTATACCTCTTATCAGACCATTAATCTGGCTGCCATCAGTTATTTCAATTGCTTGGATGGCTTGTAACTTACTTTAATTGGTTCTTAAGGTCTTGTTCCTGATGGGCCAGGTTCCTTGAGTGGGGTAGGGTTGCTATACCAATTTTGGCTATCTCTATAAGGCCTTTTGTTGATATCATATTTTGGTTGTAGGCTTGCTGATTTCTTAAAATCTCTTCTTATTCTTTCTTTTCCAACATGAACACAGCTTAAGCTAGATGAGTCCTTGTTAACATCTGCAATGATTTGTTTGTCAAAATCGCAGAAGCCGCGCATCAGGTCATTGAAATAAACTTTAGTTGTAAGTGTGTCTAAAAAACTAGATACAGAAAGAATATCATTTTTTTTACACATTCTAATTCTATCAAGAGCATATTGGTAAGGGTCTTGATTATCATTAATCCTGGATGTAATCACAACTGCACATTTTGATCCTATCTGATCTTCAGATTCTGCATATAAATTGCTAGGTATGATAGCTAAAGATATTCCTATAACTGCAAAAATTATCTTTTTAAACATTATCATTTGTGTCCTCACAGTAATTATTAAATTTAAGTTTGTATTTTTTAAAATCATCTATATTTTTATTATTAACAACATAACTTCTATCCATTAGATCAAGTATTTTATAGATATATTCCATATTGTTGATTCTATCCCATTCAAATAAGCCATCCAAATCCTTTAATGTTGGCACGCCTTTTATGTTGAGTTTATTTTTAATGAGATTTTTTAATTCAAGATCTGCCTCTGTATCTAGAAATGAGACTTCTCTATTTTTGTAATATGTTGAATTAAAGAAAGAAGTATCAACTTCGCTGGTGCAATCTATTTGTTCAGATGAAGATGCGACAAGTTGAAAGCTAATGCTCACCATTAGTGTTAAATACAATAGTTTCATCTAGTAACCATTGCTTACTATGGCAATAACAACGATGGATGTTATGGTAATTAAAAGCAATCTTTGCCACTTATCAAGATCTTCAGATGCAATCCAAACCCCTGCAAGAAAGGTTAAGAACATAATTATTAAGATAATATCCATATATATTATGATAACTTAATATTTTAAGTGTTAAAAATAAAATACTATGATTACATTTGAGCTCATTAATTACTTCTTGGGGCTATTGCTTATAAGCACTATATTGATTGTTATATTAAAGTTAAAAGTTAGTTTTAATTTTAAAACAGTATTGATACTGTTAATTACCTTGGCTGTTTATTTCTTATTTGAAACACCAGATTCGTTAATATTAATTGGATAAATTATGAATTTTTTTTACTACTTCCTGACATTTATTTTTTCTTTAAATCTTCTTTCTTTTGATAGAGTTACTGGGGAAGAATTTACAAGTAGATCAGAGGTTATTGCTAAAAATGGAATGGTTGCAACAAGCCACCCATTGGCCTCGCAAATAGGACTTCAGATATTAAAAGATGGGGGTAATGCTATAGATGCTGCAATTGCTGCAAATGTGGCCTTGGGTTTAATGGAGCCAACAGGAAATGGTATAGGCGGTGACTTATTTGTAATTCTCTGGGATGCAAAAACAAAAAAACTTTATGGATTAAATGCTAGCGGCCCATCTCCTCAGAGTATATCTATTGAATACTTTACTGCCAACAAGCTTGAGAAGATTCCATCATATGGCCCTTTACCAGTATCCGTTCCTGGAGCTGTAGATGGCTGGATAAAGCTTCATGAGAGATTTGGTAAGCTGCCATTTGAAGAATTATTTAAACCAACAATTGATTATGCAAACAATGGTTTTCCACTCACTGAAACCATCGCTTATTATCTTGAATTGTCATCTCAAAGATTTAAAACATATCCAAATTTTAAAAATATATGGATGCCTGATGGAATATATTTAAAAAAAGGAGATGTATTTAAAAATCCTAAACTGGCAAGTACATTAGGGGACATAGCAACATCAAAGCGATCAAGTTTTTATGAAGGCGATATGGCTAAAATAATGAGTGATTTTGTTATATCTCAGGGCGGATTCCTTTCCACAAATGACCTCGCTCAATATCACGCAGAATGGGTTGAGCCAGTTTCTACAAATTATAGGGGCTATGATGTTTGGGAGTTACCCCCAAATGGACAGGGTATTGCAGCTCTTCAGATTTTAAATTTACTTGAAAGATATAATATAAATAAGATGGGTTTATTTAGCAGTGAGTACATCCATCATTTTGTTGAAGCAAAGAAACTGGCTTTTGCAGACAGGGCTAAGTACTACGCTGACCCAGATTTTAATGACATTGACATTCATTACTTAATCTCAAAAGAATACGCAGATTTAAGAGCAAAGCATATTAATCCTCTCAAATCCTCCATTAGCGACAATGCAGGCTCATTGAAAGATGGCGACACGATTTATCTCACAACCGCTGATAAGGAAGGAAACATGGTTTCATTAATCCAAAGTAACTATAGGGGTATGGGCTCAGGAATGGTTCCTCCAGGTCTAGGTTTTATGATCCAGAACAGAGGTGAGCTATTCAGTCTGGATAAAGACCATGCAAATTCATTGGTTGGTGGAAAGAGACCTTTTCACACAATTATTCCAGCCTTTATAACCAAGGATAATAAACCTTTCATAAGTTTTGGTGTAATGGGTGGGGCAACACAACCACAGGCGCACGCTCAAATCGCCATTAATATTATTGACTTCAATCTTAACCTGCAAGAGGCCGGTGATGCTCCAAGAATAGTTCATACTGGTTCATCCCAGCCAACAGGTGAGGTTATGGTAAATGGCGGATCTCTAAGTTTAGAAAAAGCCTTCACTGAGACTATAATTGAAGAACTTAAGATCAAAGGCCATATTATTGATTACCAACCAGGTATTTTTGGTGGCTACCAGGCAATAATGCTTAAAGATGGTGTTTTTTACGGTGCATCTGAATCTAGAAAAGATGGTCACGCTGTTGGCTACTGAGTGTATAAATCTATAGTTTTTTATATTAATAAAATGTAACTTATTTACATTTTTGTAAGTCAGTATTTTAACTGTATAATCAAAAAAAAATAACCAGCCATCCATACAACTATGAATTATAAATCCTCTCTATTTTTAGTTTTAACTTTTATCATTACATCATGTGGAGGCGGAGGCGGAGGCGGCGGAAGCTCTACTCCAACACCACCAACTCCACCTGCAAATAATGCACCAACATTTGCTAATGTAGGGACAATTGCAGTTGCAGAAAATGTAACAGCTATTGGAACAGTTACTGCAACAGACGCTGACGGAGATACTCTTACATACTCTTTGACCGGGGATGATGCTTCACTTATCTCTATTAGCTCAAGCACAGGCGAACTAACTTTTAATACCGCTCCTGACTTTGAGAATCCTGGAAGTGCAAGTGGTGATAATAATTACTCTATTACCGTTGTAGCATCAGATGGTTCAGCTACTGGTTCGGTAGGGGTTGTTGTATCAGTTACTGATGTTGATGAGAATAGCGCTCCTGTTATTACTTCATCCAATTCCTTTACTGCAGCTGAAAATCAAACTGCTATAGGAACTGTAACTGCAACAGACGCTGATGGAGACTCTATTACTTTTCAAGTTAGCGGTTCTGAATTAGCTATAACATCAGCAGGGGTTTTAACTTTTGTATCAGCTCCAGACTATGAAACTCAATCTACTTATACAGAAACAGTAACTGCTTTTGATGGTTCACTTGTAGGTACACAAGATATTACTGTTACTGTTACTGATGTAGATGAAAATACATCCAATCTCGATGTTCAAATTATAGATGAAGGTGCTGTTGCTAATATATGGGGTGGGGAAAGCTCTCTATTCTTTTTTGATGAGCTCAATGGTTATCAGTCATGTAAATCAGATTCATGTCAAAGTGTAGATTACTCTTATGTTGATTCGGGTTCAGATAGGGGTGATGTGCTAGAAGTTAGATATACATCTAATGCAGGCCATGCTGGGTTAGTTGTAGGCCCTACAGCAGGGGTGAATCTCAGTGATTATTCTGAAGGATCTTTGTCTTTTGATATTAAAGTTGTTAACAAAGGAACAGACAATTTACCTAATGGCTTTTTAGTGAAAGTTGAAAGTGATACTCAGAATTCTGGAGAGTTGCCAGTCAATGATATCAGTGCTAACGGACAATGGGAGTCAATTGATTTCCCTGTTTCAGCCTTAACGCAAAGTGGAGCTTTGAGCCTATCAAATATTACCGTGCCCATGGTTTTCTTTCCGTCATTTCAAACTGGTGAGAATCTTGTTTACCAAATTGATAATGTAAGATATACAGGCATAAAGGAGGGAGCAACACCTCCTTCTGGGCCTAATAATGGTGGTGGCGGTGGAAATACCGGTGAATACCAATTGCTAACTTTTGGTGCTGGCACAGTTTCAGATACTATTAACCCTAATAGTTATAGATGTGTCGTTGATTATGGTAACTGGATATATAATGCTGGGGTGGTTGAGCCTGGTATAGCAAGTTGCAATTCTTCTACAGGCATACCAACCGGAGTGCCAACAAAAGTTAATCCGCAAGTAGTTGAGCCTGCCTCTTCAAAGAAACTTTCTACTCATAGGTGGTGGGGTTCCATTCCATTCCTTGGCGAAATGAAAGTTGATCAAGATGGAGCTGCAGCCCATATTACTGCAGATCCCATAAGAGTTCGTGTTAGTAATAAAGGCGCAAGAGTAATGGGCCTTCCTGGCGGACACCAGGTTAGAGGTAATTACCCTCAATATGATGGGCCTGCACCTTTTGCAGAAGTTTTTGATGGAATTGCAGTTTCCAATAGTCAATATTCAGAGTTAAATGCTTTTCTAAAAGATTACAGCGATGCTTCTGTAACTGTATTATGGAAGTCTGGAAGTACTGAGGTTATGGAGGCAACATTCGTCCATGGCTCTCCTTATGCCTACTTTAAAGTATATTCAGGATCACCAGTTATCAAAACTAAAGCTTCTGATAGTGCAGAAAAAGGGACGTATTATGATTATGGTAATAGTCTTGGCATATGGACAGACGTAGCTGGCATTAAAAATTATTTCTTAGTTACAGGCGAGGGTAATACTGAATTCTCATCAAAAGATTCAAATCAAATAGGAATATCTAATTCCACAAATGAATTTACGATTACTTACCTTCCTACACTTTCCGGAGTCCCAAGTGACAATATGTCAGAGTATTTTGAAACTCAAGCTAGGAATGTTGTTTCATCTGTTGAAATTGATTACGAAGTGAATGACAGTACTAACGAAGTTACCGTTTCTCATAGCTATTTAAACGCAAATGGTGCAATGGTCGAAACAATAGCTGGAATGCATCCTCTTCATTGGAAATTCTCAGACACTTCAACCTCTTCTTATAAAATAAGAAGCGCCAGAGGAATGATTAAATTTGCTCAGGTCAATGGATTTAGCTATAAGATCCCATCTGTTGGAATATTGCCAACACTTCCAGCCGTGACAGATAGTTATGATCAATCAACTCTAGAACAGCTAGTTAAAGACTTTGTAGCTCAAGGTGAGGCTAATTGGATTTATAGAGATAATAGAAAAACTGTAGACACTTACTGGTCTGGAAAAGCATATGGAAAAGTTGCAGAGGTAGCTGCGACTGCAAGAACTATTGGCTTAGACTCTGAAGCAAATCAATTAATCTCATGGCTAAAATCTGAACTAGAGGATTGGTTTACTGCGGAAACAGACGGTGAGCTTGATGAAACAAGATACTTTGTTTATGACGACCAGTGGGATACTTTACTGGGAATGGAAGAAGCTTATGGGTCACATCAAAGACTTGCAGATCATCATTTTCACTACGGATATTTTGTCAGAGCAGCCGCTGAAATATGCAGGGTAGACAAGTCTTGGTGTTCGCAAGAACAATATGGTCCAATGATTGAGCTCCTGATAAGAGATTATGCTGCTGACAAGGATGATGATATGTTCCCACCTGTTAGAAACTTTGATCCAGCTAATGGCTTCTCATGGGCTGATGGAAGAGCTGATGCACTTCAGGGTAATAACAATGAATCTACCTCTGAAGCTGCAACATCATACGGAGCAATTATTTTATACGGTCTTGCTACCGGAAATGATGAGTTGGTTAAAAAAGGAACTTATCTCCACGCCTCAACATCTGCATCTTATTGGCAGTATTGGAATAACATTGATGGTTATAAAAATAGAGGTGGTGATGAGGATAACTTTAAATCAGGTTATAACCTTATAACTACATCAATTATCTGGAGTGCCGGAGCTGATTTTTCAACTTGGTTTAGTCCGAAGTACGCACATATTTTAGGCATACAAGGGTTACCATCCAGCCCACTTATCTTTCATGTAGGCTTGTATGATGAATACATGGCAGATTATGTAAAACTTGGTTTAGAAGAATCATCAAATGGGAAACCTTCTGGCCTAGGAGACGATGAATGGAAGGATTTATGGTGGAATCTTTGGGCGATGGTAGACCCACAAGCATCAATCAATGACTATAACTCTGTAAATCAAAATTACAGTCCTGAAGCTGGAGAGTCTAGAGCTCATACCTATCAATGGATAAATGTATTTAATAAATTCGGCACTCTTAAGGTTGGAACAGGTGAGCTGACCTCAAATCACCCTGCAGCAGTAGCTTTTGAAAAAAATGGTGTAACTACTTACGTGGCTTATAACTATAAAAACGAGCCAATCACTGTTGTATATAGCGATGGAAAGAGTCTGAGTGTTCCTGCTAATGGATTTAAGATAGAAAATTAATAGTTCTTATATTACAAAACCTTGACGGCTTAACTAGTCTTTAAGGTTTTGTATTATTCTTAAAGACTCATCAATTTTTTCTTTTTCAAGGTTGGAAATACTAACCCTTTTTTTTAAGTGTTTAATAAGGTCTTCTTTCGGCGAGTTTTTTAGTTTAGTTGAATCAATAATTTCTAAAATTTTATTAATCACTGCCTCATTCTTATCGGTAATCATTAGAAATTACACTTATAAACAATCATACTTCCATCATGCGAGTGAATATGAAATTCTTTTTTTGGATTATTAATCATATAGCTTAAATTAGGATCATCACCCCAAAACATATATTGCTCACCATTTATATAATCATTCATATTTTTTCCTGATGCGTTTGTATCATCAAAAATAAGGGTATCTTTATTTTTATCCAATAAGATATTGATCTCTTTTTTTAGCACTTCATTGGAATTAAAAGAATTATGTAAATTGCATTTTATGCCAAGTATATCTTTCGATGAAGACCTCTCTGTGTCTGAAAGGGTATAGTTATTCCTTAAAATAATTTCATTAGTGTGGGCTGTTTTTGCTATCTCTCCAGCTCTTTCGAACTGTTCTTCTATCGTTTCTTCAAGAATTCTTAAACGATCCTCAAGCTTTTCTAGTTGAAAAATTAATAACGTAGTTATTATTGCTAGGCCTAAATATATTACTTTTTGCCAAATATTCATTAATACCCTAAAAATTAAATATGCTTAATAGTCTAACAGTCAAATGGATAAGGTTGAATAGCCATAAGTATTTAACATCCCCTCATACACAAAATTTATGCTTTACATTTCTTCATTTAATCTTTTTTTAATAATATTCCAATACCACTTCGTATATTTGCATTCAGGAAATATGAAACTTCCATTTAAATTTAATCCAGATAATGTTGAACATTTAGACTGGGTAGAAGATAACATAGATAATATTGATAAAGAAACTCTCAAATATATTTATAATATTGTAGATGTTGATATAAAACAAGAGTCTTGGAATAAATTTACTTCTTACAACATCATTGACGTGGAACTTGTTGACCGTATGGAAGACAAGATGAAATTGATTGAACTTGCAATCACTATGGCATATGATGCTAAGGTGAATTATAGTGATGTGTTTTATCAAGTTCGTATGTGGGATGCGATCATTTACAATTATCTCAAAAAGAGAAACATTATAATTCCACCCAAAGAACGTTCAGACAAGGATGCAAAATATGCAGGAGCATATGTTAAAGAACCGATTCCGGGAAAGTATGATTGGGTTGTGTCTTTTGACCTCAACTCTCTGTATCCTCACCTTATGATGCAATAC
>UPTG01000055.1_pt1 | contig 100892 bp, 64 predicted proteins | sample 2160121 | NCBI WGS metagenome assembly UPTG01 (sample SAMN06266255, study PRJEB28933) | marine metagenome | isolation source: Columbia River Estuary | place: USA:Columbia River Estuary, USA | collected 2014-07-27 | reverse complement strand
TTATCTTTTCTAGATAAGTTTTAAGAGAGGCGCCTTCTGCATTGCAGGAGGCGCTTTCTTTTTTATGGATTAGAGAATCTTATCAATTAATTTTTTGTAAAGACTCAGTTTTATTAAAGTAAAAGTTAATGTTAAGAGGGAAATATTCAGTTTAGGAAAACTCTGCGATTTAATTTGGTTAGGTGTATAATTTGAGAACTAAAGCCTCGGGGAAAAATCTGCCAAAAGATATTGGGTTGTTATTTAATTTTAAACATATAAGAATAATAATTAATAAAATTCTATGGAATAATCTTTGCAGAGAAACTATATAGAAATAATCCTAAATGAATTAGTTTCAATTCAAAAGAATTTATTAATGAGATTAATCGGTTTTTTCCTGGTTCTTTTTTCCCTAAATACCATACAATTGTCTGCTATTAATGTAGATAGTTTACTTCTGGTATTAGAAGAAGTTAAAAAGAAAGGAGTATTGACTGAAATTTATCAGGTGAATTATGAATTAGCACAATTTTATAAATCTAGAGAAGAGGAAAAGTATGAGCAATCCACTTTTCATTATAATGAAGCATATAAAGTAGCATTGGCTACAAATAATAAAATGAATCAATCTGATTGCCTTTATGGGATTGGTTATACTCATCAACGGAGAAATAATCATCAAGAAGCGTTAGGCTTCTTTCAACAAAGCATAGAATTATCAGAGAAATTTCCTAAAGATGTAGATCTTAGAAATATTGCTAGAGTTTACACTCAAATATCATCCATTTATCAAGTGTTAGGAGATTATAATAAGGCGTTTGAAAACCAAATGCAATCACTTCTGATATGTGAAAAAAGTAATGATCTTTCTGGAATAGCAAATGCACAATATAATTTAGGTACTATTTTCTTTTATCAAGATCGGTTCAAAAGATCTAGAGAGCATTATGAGAAGGCTAAAGTCATTTGCGATTCTTTAAAAAAAGAAAGGTTAATTTATTCTTGCTTAGCTGCTTTAGGCTCTGTGAATGAGAAGATAGGCGAGTCTGAAAAAAGTTTAGATTACAATAATAAATCTCTAGAACTTGCCATTAAATTAAATTATAAAACTGGAATTGCTTATGCAAAAGGAAACATTGCTTCAAATTACTTGAGTGTAAATGATTTTGCTAAAGCTGAGAAATATTGCAAAGAATCTATTTCTATTAAGTTAGAATTGGAAGATACTTATGGAGCTATTGGAAGTCAAATTGATTTATCAAAAGTTTATTTAGGTTGGAATAAGCTTGAAGATGCAGTTATAGTTTTAGATCAAGCTTTAGAATTAGCTATAATGGTAGAATCAAAAAGCCGGCAATTGGATATCTATAAAACATTATCTGCTGTATATGAAGACTTAAATGACTCTTCAAAGGCACTGGATTTTACTAAAAAATATGTAGCTCTTAAGGATACTCTTTTGAATGAAAAAACTTTGGAGGAAATGGGGACTTCTCAACGGAGATATGAGATAGAAAAGAAGGAACATGATATCGCCATGTTGAAAAAGGAGAATGAATTATTAGAGCAAAGAGAACTTAATCAATCACTCCAAAAATATGTTTTTGGATTAATTACTATTGCATTTCTGTTGTTTATATGGTGGTATAAATCAAAACTAAAATATCAAAATAACCTTAATCGAATTTTGGAAGATAAGAATGAGTTACTTAATGGAATGAACGATGAGATTGAAATTAAGAATAAGCAACTAGAACATTCTAACGAGGATCTAAAACAATTTGCATACGTAGCTTCTCACGATTTGAAGGAACCCCTGCGAATGATTAACTCCTATACTAATTTATTGCAAAGAAGATACCTAGAATCGTTTGATGATTCTGGTAAAGAGTTTATGAATTACATTACAGACGCAGTTGAAAGAATGGAAACTCTATTAGATGACTTACTTGATTTCTCTAGAGCTGGAACTCAGTCTGCACCAACTAAATATTTATCGACCCAAGAGGTTATGATTATGGTGGAAGCGAATTTGAGGCATCGATTAGAATTGTTAAATGCTACTTTAGTTGTTAAAACTGATAACCTACCATTGATCAAAGCTCATCGAACTCAAATGATTCAATTACTTCAAAATTTGATAAGTAATGGAATGAAATTCAAGGGAGATAAGGATCCAACTGTTGAAGTGGATTGTATGAAAAAAGATAGTAAATTTATTTTCTCTGTGAAAGATAATGGAATTGGAATTTCTCAAGATAACCTTGAAAAGGTTTTTGAAATGTTTCGACGATTGCATACAAGAGAAGAATATGAGGGAACTGGAATTGGATTAGCAACTTGTAAGCGTATTGTAATGACTTGGGGTGGCGACATATGGGTTGAATCAGTAGAAGGAAATGGCTGTACTTTCTTTTTCTCAGTACCTATTGCTTATGCAAAAATGCCTGAGAGTCAACGATTAGAGGTTTTATCAGCTTAGTCGTATTTAATAAAAAAGCCCTGCTTATCTTGTTGGTGAGCAGGGCTTTTTTATTTTAATGAAAATTAAATCACACCTAATTCCTTGCCAACCTTAGTAAATGCTGCAATAGCTTTTTCCAAATGTTCCATATTATGACCTGCTGAAATTTGGACTCTAATTCTGGCTTTTTCTTTTGGTACTACGGGGTAATAAAATCCAATGACATAGATTCCCTCGTTCAATAGTTTACTTGCAAATTTTTGGGAAAGCTTAGCATCGTATAGCATAATAGGTACTATAGGATGTACTCCTGGAATAATATCAAATCCTACTTTTGTCATTTCCTCTCTAAAGTAAAGTGCATTTCTCTCTAGTTTATCACGAAGGTCTGTCGAATTGCTTAATAAGTCAATAACTTTGATTGAAGCGCCAACAATTGATGGAGCTAAAGTATTTGAAAAAAGATAGGGACGACTCCTTTGTCGCAGCATATCAACTATTTCTTTTCTAGCTGCTGTAAATCCACCACTTGCTCCACCCATAGCTTTTCCAAATGTCCCAGTAATTATATCTACTCTTCCCATTGCATTGCAATATTCATGAGTACCTCTTCCTGTTTTTCCAACAAAACCTGTAGAGTGACATTCATCAACCATAACCATCGCATCATATTTTTCAGCTAGATCACAAATCTTATCAATTTGAGCTATGGTGCCATCCATGGAAAAGACACCATCTGTTGCAATCAATCTTCGTCGAGCTCCTTGTGCATCTTGCAAATTCTTTTCAAGATCAGCCATGTCATTTGTTTTGTATCGATAGCGTTGAGCTTTGCATAATCGAATTCCATCAATGATTGAAGCATGATTTAATGAATCAGAAATAATAGCGTCCTCTTTTGTTAAAATTGGTTCAAATAATCCACCATTCGCATCAAATGCAGCTGCATAAAGAATGGCCTCTTCCATACCTAAAAAGTCAGCAATTTTTCTCTCCAGTTCTTTGTGGATATCTTGTGTTCCACAAATGAATCGAACTGAACTCATCCCAAAACCATGTGTATCAATGGTTTCCTTTGATGCTTCTATCACCTCAGGATGAGAGGACAAGCCTAGGTAATTATTAGCGCAAAAATTTAAAACATCTCCTCCCTCAAGAGTATTAATTAATGCAGATTGAGGTGTGGTAATAGTTCTTTCTTCTTTGTACAGACCTGCCTCTTTGATTTCATTTAATTCAGTTTGGAGGTCTATTCTTACTTTTGTAAACATATTGTTACGTGATTTTAAATCCAATTGGATTATTTGGTTTTTAAATTATTCTTAACGAAAAATGGTAGTGGAGTAATACAATGATTTTTATGGAGAAATTAATCGCTATTCTATTTGAGTATATTTATGGATATAGTTTAATATTTTTTGTCCTTTATTTTTAAATCCAGGAGAACCTAAAGGCATTTGGTCATTGATTAGTATTTTAATTTCATGGAATAAATCGGGTTCTTTTTTTGCTTCTCTAAATAAAATCTCCATAGAAAAATACTTAACAGCAGTTGGTTCTTTTGGCGAAGCTAAAAAATTAAAACAAATATCTACGACTATTCCCAATAGCTTTTCAGGAATAATAAAATTGACTAAAATCCTAAGTGTATTTCGTTTGACTGCATCATGTTTGGGCGTAGTTAAGTTAAGCACAGATTTTTTTAAGTGCTTTTTAAAAAGTTGGGGATTTCTTTCAACAGTAAAATTCATGGTATAAGCTGCACATTGATTTAATCGCCAATCATCATCAAAAAAACATTTCATTAGTTCATCAAATCGTACTTGGGAAGACCCAATGTAACTCGAAATCTTTAAAGCTTGTTTTTTTGAATGTTCCTTCAATAATGCTTTTTTAATATTCAATTTTACAATTTTAGATATTTTTTTTATTATTCTAGAATGTTCTTTACAAAACTAGATTATACTTTTTTGAAAGTTGTATGATCATATCTTTTGTCATTTCATTAATATTGTAATTTTCTTTCCAGTTCCAGTCATTTCTAGCCTCTGAATCATCAATAGATGCGGGCCAAGAGTCTGCTATACTTTGACGGAAATCAGGGTTATAATTTACTTTGAAATTTGGGAAATGTTGTTGAATTGAATTGACAATTTCTAAAGGAGAAAAAGACATGGCAGCTAAATTATAACTTGATCGAACTTTTATCTTTTCTCGTGGTGCCTCCATTAATTCCAATGTCGCGCGAATTGCATCAGGCATGTAGATCATCGGAAGGCTAGTCTCTTCTGACAGGAAACAATCAAAATCGATCCCTTGTACAGCTTTATGAAATATATCAACTGCATAATCTGTTGTTCCTCCTCCAGGCATAGATTGATAACTTATTACACCAGGATAGCGAATAGAACGCACGTCCAATTGATATTTATCAAAATAATACTGGCACCAATTTTCACCAGCTGCTTTGCTGATACCATAAACGGTGGAAGGGTCTAAAAATGTAAATTGAGGTGTTTTTTCTTTTGGAGTATTCGTTCCAAAAACAGCAATAGAACTTGGGAAAAAAACTTTATTTAATGAGAATTCTTTTGCTACTTCTAAGATGTTGAACAAACCATTCATATTAATATCCCAGGTGCGCCTTGGATTTTTTTCACCGTTAGCTGAAAGGATAGCAGCGAGGTGATATATTTGGGTAATGTCATATCTTTTAACAATGTTTGAAAGACCTTCAATATCAAGGACATCTAAAATTTCAAAGGGTTCATTTAAAGTTTCAGAGGTTCTAATATCTGTGGCTAAGACATTATCATTGCCATATATTTCTCGGAGGGCATGGGTCAGAACAATTCCAATTTGACCATTTGCTCCAATGACGAGAATTTTGTCTTTTCTCATTAAAGTATATTTTGGTTAGGTAGTATGAATTAAAGGACTATTAGTTTCAATATTTATCCCACAAAATAGATATTTTCCAATTGTAAGGAAAAGAAAAGAGGAATTTTTGGGAATAGAATTAAATTAATATGTTTTATTGAGCGATAGGAATTTCTTTCAGGAATTCTGAGGAGCGGTTTTTATAGTCCATTTTGGATAAAAATGTGGAAATTCCGTTACTGATTAAAAGGTAAGGAACTTGGAGATTGAAATTGTATTGAGCAGCTTGCTCAAATGGGTTGCGATTTATTTTTATTTCACTTTTTACTTCTGATAAATTGTCTAGTATTTTCATCCAGGAGAAACTCTTTTTAATATTAACCTCAGGAGCTTTGCATTCGACAAGAAGAAATGGTTGGTTGTTTTTATCGTAGATCAAAATATCAAAACGATGTTCTAATTCATTGAATCTTAAGGATTTCTCAACAGCAATTTTCGATTTTGGATATTTTTTTTCTTTTATTAAATAGACTAATAATAATTGACGAACAAGTTCCTCAGGTTGTAATACAAGAAATTTTTTTCTAATTGGGCAAAATATTAACTGCTTTCCATTTTCCCTTTTAGATTTTAAAAACGGTTTAAATTGAAGTAAATCTAAATTAATCATTTATGGATTTTTTGTGCTAAATTAAAATTAAAGAAGTGGTATTTCTTTTTGTAATTTTTCAATAGCAATCTTAGTATCAATTGATAGTTGCTTAAAGGCATTGATAACTTTTTCACAAGAACACATCTTTTCATTTAATCCTGCGCTTTTTTCGATAAATTCTGCCAGTTCGAATTGTGCTTTCATTTCAAAAATGCGAAAACCTGATTTCATTAAATGTGTAGTTTTCTGGACATTTTGGCAATCTTCCTTATTTAGATAATTATATAAATTTTCCATTTCTCTTGGTTTGTGAAAAATGAAAAGCTCGATAGATTCTTTAATCTCTTGTTTTTTTCCATCAAAAATTTTGTGAGCATTTTTTAAGCTTATAAACACATTTTGAGTATTTTGGGTAGGAATAAACTCCGTGTGTTTTACCTCAACGTTTTCCAAAATGGATTGGTTTTTCTGTTGTTTTGGGATGACAATTTTTTGCTTGAAAAATTGTTTAATAACTTTTGGCAGTTCTTCGAGGTAATTCATGTCTAAGTCCTTTGTATAACAGGCAATTGCTCCTAATTTACTTTTTACAGAATTAATAGTGGATGAAACTTCATTGCCAGAGATCAAGATAAATGAAGTGTTTTTTAGATCATCTAAAAGATCAAAAGTTGTCCCATCTGCCAGGTTGTGATCTGTGATTACCAAGTCAAAAGATGTTTGAGTTAATTCCATTTTGGCTGCTTTAATGGACTTGGCAATAGTATATTGATACTCTAAATTTTGTTTTTTCAACATTCGAGTAATTGCCATTTGATCAATGAGATCATCTTCTATGATTAAAATTTTTTTCATTACTTAATTATTTTAAAGCAAATACTTTTTGATTGTAAGTTCAAAGATGGTGTATTCTCCTAGTTTTGATTTTACATTAATTTCACCACCGTGAAGTTGGACAATTCTTTTGACTATGCTTAATCCAATCCCTGTACTTTCAAAGTCATCTCTAGGTTGAAGGGTTTGAAAAATTTGGAATATTTTCTCAAAATTTTTTTCTTCAATTCCTTTTCCATTATCTTTAATGCGGAAGAGATAATGAGAATCTAAATCTTCATAATCTATTTCAATAAGACATGTTTTTTTATCATTGTATTTTACTGCATTGGAAATTAGGTTTTGGAAAACTTGTTCTATCTTAATTTTCTCAGAGTAAATTTCAGGTAGTTTTTGTAAGATATCAATTTTAACGTTTTTCTTGAGGTTAAGCATTAGATTGACATCTTGGATGACCTTTTCCATGGCTACTATTTCTTTAGTTTCTTTGGTTCGCCCTATTTTGGTATATTCGAAAATTCCGTTAATGAATAGGTACATTCGATTAACTCGATTAACTAATAATTGTAGTTGGGTTTTTCCTTTTACATCAATCTTATCTTTGTAATCTTCGGATAACCAAGTAGCTATATTTTTGATAGCTCGAAGAGGTGCCTTTAAATCATGCGAGACAATATGGGCAAAATCTTTTAATTCTTTATTTACTTCAGCTAATTGAGAGATCAATTGAATCCGATTTTCCTTATCCTTTTTGAGTGGAGTAATATCCCTGACAATATCTCTCGATCCAATCATCTCTCCGTTTTCATAAACTGCATTGGAGTTAACTTGGATATATTTAATTTCACCTTTTTTGGTTATTATTCGTCCTTGATAGTTACTATAATAACCGTTAGCAATTAATTTATTTAAGTATATTTTAGAACGTTCCTGATCGTCAGGATGGATGATTTCTTTAAAATGTATTTTACTTAATTCTTTTTTAGAGTAACCTAGCAATTTTTGAGCAGCGGTATTGCAATCGATGATGATTCTATCTTTGTTAATCATAACAATTGCGTCAACAACATCCTCAAAAAGGTTCCGATATTCTAGTTTTGTATTTTGCAAGTCGGTGATCTCTTTTCCAAAAACCGTCACTCCAATAACCTCATTAACTATATTTAAAATAGGAGATAAGGTGATAATATCTGTTTTAGTAATCCCATCAAAGGTGTATTCATTTTCAATAGAGACCCTTTCTCCTTTTAAAGCTTGATTGTAAAGCTTTATCCATTGACTTCTAGATTTTTCATTTTGAGCCAACATTTCTATGCCAATATCTAATCTTTCTTTTTCAAATAGTACTGGTAAAACTTTGGCAGCGGGGTCATTAAATTCAATTAGCTTATAGCTAGGGTCTATGGCAAAAATTTTGTCATTGGTACTATTAAGAATAGCTCTAACTTTTGCTTCACTTTGAGCTAATTCTTTTTGACTATTTTTGAGTTTTGTAATTTCTTTTCCATAAACGGTAGCACCAATGATTTTTTCTGACGCATTTTTGAGAGGAGAGACGGTTGTCAGATCAAAATGGTTTTTTCCATCTACTTCATATTTTTCTTCAAAATTAAATTCTTCCCCTTCAAATGCTCTATCAAATTTTAGTTTCCAATGGTTATATTTTGAGAGGTTAATATCAGTAATTTGAACATTTTCGGGAGATTGGTTCAGATTGTAAGTGGCCAATATTTTTAAAGCAGTTTGATTGGAATCGATGAGATTGTAGTTCTTATCAACTGCAAATATTTTATCTTTGGTACTATTAAAAATAGATTTTACTTTAGCTTCATTTTCGATCAACTGTTTTTCAAATTTCTTTTGCATACTTATATCTTCTAGGATTCCAATTTGATAGGTTTCTTCTCCTATATTAAAAATTGATCGTGTGGCTCTTCCCCAAAAGACATCTCCATTTCTTCGTTTATACAGTTTCTCGAATTTAAAATTTTCAATCCAATCTTTTCCTAATAATTTCATTTTTGCAGAATCTTCTTTTGAGTTTTCATAAAACACAAAGTTAGATCGATCATTATTTCGAAATTCTTCAGGCGTACAATTGAATAATTCACATATTCTTAAATTAAAACTAAGTAATTGTTGGGTTTTAAATTTTCGAATGGTAACACCATTTGGACTAGTATCCATTAAGCTTTGAAATAATTTTTCATGCTCTAGGAGCTCTTTTTGAATAAATGGTTCTACATTATAATTTTTAGCCTGAATGGAGATTTCCGTAACCTCTCCATCAGTATTCCTGATAGGATAAATATTCATTAGGTCAGAATATTTATCATTCTTGATTAAATATTCTTTTTTAAACTCTAGGACTTCTCCTGATAAAGCCTGATCAAATGCTTTCTTCCAAAACTTTAAATCTCTTTTGGGTAGCATGTTGATACCTAATTTCATCTTATCAATCCCAAAAAGGTAAGAGAATTTTTGAGCAGATGGATTGAAATATTTTAAACAATAATCATGATCTAAAACAAATATTTTGTCTGAAGAATGATTCATTATATGAATTCCATAATCTGAAGAATTATTATTAATTTTTTTCATAAGGAGATAATGGCAAAGATTTTATTATATATAATATAAGAATATTTTTTGCAAATAAACCTTTTAAAAAATTATACTCATGTTTTAGAGGTTTGAAAACACATAATTTGCAGGTGGTTATTTTTTTCTAGGAGAAGAGTTGTAGATAATTTAGTTTATTTAGCTTTTAATAACCTATATATGGTAGATTTTCCAATGTTTAATTTTTTAGCAACTAGTAAAACATCATTGTTATGTTTCTCTAAATAATAATGAATAATTTGATTATTATATTCTTTGATCGACATTTCTTTATCCAAAAATGATTTAACTCCTTTTGGGCTATTAAATTGAATATCTTCTTTTTGGATAACGTTGCCCTCGGAAAGTGCTCCAGACAAATCGATTATTGCTTTTAACTCTCGCACGTTTCCATGAAAACTATATCCGAATAATTTTTCTTTGGCCTCTTTGGAAATAGACTTCTTTGGTAGTTTGTTTTCACGACAAAATTCTTTTAAAAAGTGATCTGCTAAAAGAGAAATATCATTTCTGCGCTCGCGTAATGGAGGCATTTCAATGGGTAATCCAAGCAGGCGATAATATAAATCTTCTCTAAAATTTCCTTTTTCGACCTCCATTGCTAAATCGAGACGACTTGCCACGATCAATCTTGCATCAAAAGGAATATTCTGAGTTCCACCAACTCTTGTAATCTCTCTTTCTTGTAAAGCACGCAATATTTTAGATTGAAGAGGAAATTCCATCTCTGCAATTTCATCTAGAAACAAGGTACCATTATTGGCTAATTCAAATTTACCAATTTTGCGGGTAGAGGCTCCAGTAAAGGCTCCCTTCTCATGTCCAAATAGTTCACTTTCCAAAAGTTCTCGAGGGATAGCAGTAACGTTGACTGCTATAAATTTTCCTTTTTTTCTATTAGAATTGTAGTGTATTGTTCGAGCTACTACTTCTTTGCCGGTTCCAGTTTCTCCTTTGAGGGTAACTGAAATATTAGTTTGTAATGCTTTGGATATTAATCTTTGTACTCGGAGCATAGGCTCACTGTTACCAATCAAATTGTTATTGATATTATATTTTGTTCCCAATTCATTTTTTAGAAATTCTACTTCTTCTTGTAGTTCGATTTGTTTTTTGAGACGTCTAACAGTGAGTTGCAATCTATCCTTGGTATCATCATCCTTTACAATATAAAGGAAGGCACCCGTTTTCATAAAGTTTACTGCAACTGAAATTTCAGATTGTCCAGAAAGGACAATAATTCCAATATTTGAATTATATCTTTGGATAGCCTCCATCACCTCATTACCAGTCATGTCAGGTAATTTATAATCCAAAGTAACTATAATTGGATTAAGGTATAGATGATCTATACATTCTTTTCCAGTCGTAAATAAATGTACCTCATGTTCTGGATCCAATTCCAAGACATACTTTATTATTTTTATGTATAAAGGATCATCCTCTACAACAAATATTTTTTTCGAAACATTTTTCTTCTTCATCTAATTACTTAAAGTAAAATTAAATAGTAGACTTTTAATTTATTAAATGATATTTGGTTAGTGATATTTTGTAGAATATTTATAGAGGAGTATACAAAATTAAGTAATAATCTGAAAATTGATAATATTAACATCACAAAATTGATTATCAAAAATATACTATCAATGTAAGTTTAATACAAATACTTTACATCTATTAATCAAAATTAGATTACTGAAATAGTCACAGCTGATATTCATTTTCTTTTAAAGGAATAATAATAATAATAATTGACTAAGTGTAAAATGCTTGTGGTTAGTTATTTATAGTTAATGAATTTATATTATTCTTTCTACTCGCATTAATAAATGATAAATTAAATTGAAATTAAAAGATAAAAAAAGTCACATTATTTGATCTTTTAATGGATACAATTTCGCGAGTCAGCTTTTTTAGGCAAATGATTTGCATGATAATAAATCACCAATAAAACCTTCCCGTTTAGTTTAATCCTTAAACAACTAGATGTAGTTCTCAAAACACTATTCGAACATCTCTTATTTTATTACTATTTTTTATAACCATGAAATATTAGCTTTTTGATTTTTCTAAAAAAAAATCGGGATAGTTTAATAAAAAAAAATAAAGAGAATGTCTAAATTTAATGTACTATCGCTGGGTGAGTTCATTCACAAGGAAGGTATAGATGTAACCCTTGAAGCATTTGCAGATTTATATTACGATGTCACTTCAAAACATCAAAAGCAAATGAAATTAATTATGGTATCTAAAGGATCCTTGCAAGATTATATTCATGAAAAAGCAGATAAATTAGGTCTCAGTAGAGTAATTGAAATCATTTTTTGGAGTGAACAGGAAGAGATTGAAGAATGGTATAAAAATGCATCAATTATGTTGTTACCATCAAAGGGGAAGATTACTCGACTTATTAAGGAGGCCTTTTCATTTGGTTTACCTGTCGTATGTTATGAATCAGATGAATTAGATGAAATAATGGATCCTTCTTGCGGAATGACAATCGAAAATGATAATCTACAGGAAAGTATAATTGAATTTTCAGATGTATTAAGAATGTTATATTTTGACCCTGAGGCTAGAAAGATTTTGAAAAGAGGAGCCTTGAAAAAATATGAAACTCAATTTACTTGGGGATATACAGATGCTGCATAAGTAAAATCTAAATTTTTTTTATTAAAAGTTACCGCAGAATCTTTAGAAAAGGTTGTGCTTTTATATTCAATATTTAATGGAAACTATTTCAATTTTTAAAATTGACTTTTTAGGTAAACAAACTCTTATTGATCTTTTTAACATTTATATGTAATTTTAGAGTACTACAATTAGTACCAGAGTTAGATATTATTTACTGAATCATTAAGTAGACTTTACGGTAAATGTTTCGAAATATTAAATAAAAATATTATACCCCAATTAAATGTTGTTTTCATATAATTCTAATTCAAGAGTCATCTTGAACTATAGAAATTCAATCGTTATTTTATTACCTAAAACCTCTTTCGTAATTTCGTCTAGTTGCCAAGAAACAAAACCTTCAATTCCAGCAACAGGTTAAAATGGAAAAGCATCTCCAATATTCAAAATCTTACCTTCAAATGAAAATCTAATTAACTTTATTAATCAAATAAATAAAGGCTAAACTTATAATCATATTCTGGTAGATGAGGTTTTCAATGGGAAGGGTTAGCAGTTATTGATATCAATGATGATGGCCTGTAAGATTTGTATTTTGCGGGAAATTACGGTAAAAGATAAATTGTATTTGAACATGGGTAATACGAAATATTGATGATATCACTCAACAATCAGGAATTAAAAGAGGACCTTGGTCAGCGAGTGTAATTGTTGACGATGTCAATAATGATGGATTACTTGAATTTTATTTAGGAACAGGGGCCTTTAATTATCCAGCAATTGTTTCAAAAAGAGTTCTTCAAAAGAACAATGGAAAAGATTTCCAAGATGTAATTATAGCTGATAGATTTGGAAAGTTACAAAAAGGGAATGGGGTGAGTTTTGCTAATTTTGATAATGTTGGAGATTAAGATTTTTATCAACTAATAGGAGGTTTTTTACGAATGAATTTTATAAAAAACCTAGCAACAGCAAAAACAATTGGAGAACTTTTCAATATTGAGATAAAACAGTTAACCAAAAAGCGTTTGAAGCGAGGACTTATTTAGAGGTGGAAATAGAAGATGTATTTTCTAGCGATATTTATATAACCGCAGCTGTTGGAGCGAGTTTTTGGAGTATTTACTAGTAATTGTCTGGATCTAATTATCATATTATTTTATAATTAATTTGAAGTATAGATAAATCTAGCATTTTTGTAAAACAAGTTAAATCAAGGGAGATTTTTATATGGTATTTTTTTCATATTTTATGATTTTATTTTAAATTTGCATGCATTTATTTGGGAAGAGAAAATCTCTTTGCCTAAATTTTATACATATCATTAGCCCAAATTCTGATTTTCACACTTTGTAGTGTTGTAAAAAAATATTCCATTTACTAAAGTAATTGTACTTTCAGGGGATTTCCTCCTTCGAGATATCTATCCCATTTGAACACATTCGTCATCTAGCAAAGAATCTCCTACGCTGGATGGCGTTTTTTTTATTACAAATCAAAAAAATACAAATAATAGAAAGTAAGAAGTTTAGATCTAATCTTTTCAGATAAATATTAGGAATAGATTAGTTTTAATTTTCGTAACAACCTCATCATTTTTACATTTATATTAGGGCTTACATTGAAAAAATACCCGTTAATGGTGATCCAATTTTTCTCCTTTTTGATAGATATAAGATCTCGGAAAAGAACTTTTTTAGCTTTTTCGAAATGTACTTTCCAATAGATTCCTTCTTCAGTTATAGAAAAACCTTCCTTACAAGATCCAAAAATAGTTTGATCCGTGACAAGCATTATTTTTTCATCCTTTTCAGGGAATAAAAAGGAAATACTTGCATTTCGTAATTTTTTGATAGGCATGGTGACAAAATCAATAAAAAAATCCTCTTTCTCATCTTTCAAATTTAAGTAGTCCAAAATCAATAATTGTAAATCAACTGTTTCTTTTTTCGCATCATGGTAAGACAATATTTCTTCAGATAATTGAGTAGAATTTAAGTCTTGGCAAAAAAGGATGATGAAGTGATCGAGCAAATTAGTAAAATTACTGGATACATAACTATCAATTTTCTGATTATACATAGTCTCCTGCCTTGCATGAATAGAATATACTTCTTCAGCCAGTTGGTTTAAACGTATGTTAAAGTTTTTTCCAAAATCTGAATCATTAAATCGATCTAAATATTGATCATACTTTTTAAGATCTTGTTCTTCTTTAATTTTCACTTTGAAATCAATGAAGAAATATTTTTTTAAATCACCTGAAATTGAATTGGTTTCCCGGTAGTTGAAGGAGTATTTAGTATCATATGATTCTTCTGGCGTTTTCAATGAGGAGAAAAAGTAACCGCATGTTTTACAAAAAGCTGTATTTGGAGGATTAGAAGTATAGCAATCAGGACAAGTGATAGTTTTTGATATAATATGTAATCCACAATTGTGGCAAAAGCGAGCATTTTCTAAAATTGAAGTATTACAAGAGTTACATTTTTTCATATCTGCCACAAAAATAGCTAAAATTTTAATCTGACTTCTTAAAGTGACTTTTATTAAAAGGTAATAAAATCATTTTCTAAAGTTGGTTTATCCAAAAGATTAACCTAAAAAGGGTATGATTAATATTTGAAAAAATAGACATTTGTAATATTGAACCAAAGAGATTAACTTTACGAATATTTCCCTTATTTATATTATAATCCTTTACGAACAAATCTCATTTACCCATGATCTTGAAACGTCATCTCACATTACGTTACTCTGCACTCTGCTTATTTTTCTTTCTTTTATCTAATACTTCGATAATTGTTGCCCAGCGTTCGCTCGGAGGAACTCCAATAAGTTTTTTGCCAAAAAATCAATCTGCCTTTTCGGAGGATAATAAAGCTGTGCAGGTGCCTGCTTTAAACATGAATAGGCTTAAGAAGGAAGATAAAGAAAATAGTTCAAATCGATTTGCTGCTCCTGTAGTTGTTAATTATACCCTAAGCAATTCTGGTAAATGGGTGGATTTAGCGGATGGAGGTCGAGTATGGAAATTAAAAATTAAAGCAGATGACGCACTTGGCTTATTTATTTTTTACAAAAACTTCTACTTACCTAATGGTGCACGATTATTTGTTTATAGCCAAAGTCAAAAACAGATTTTAGGTGGTTACTCGAGTTTAAATAATTCGGATTCTGGAAAATTTATGACTGGAATGATTGATGGAGAATCTGCGACGATTGAATATTTTGAACCCTGGTACGCTAAGGGGCAAGGTCGATTTGAGATCAATAGAATTATGCAAGCCTACGATAGGGAAAAATTTATATCCGACGATCCTTTTCAGACTTACACTGGATTTGGACAATCTTTAGGATGTAACATTAATGCAAATTGTCCCTTAGGAGATGATGTGGAAGATCAAAAAAGAGGAGTCGTTAGAATATTGACTGTTTACAACACAGGTGTTGGTTGGTGTTCAGGATCGTTAATTAATAATACTAGTAATGACGGTACTCCATATGTTTTAACTGCTAACCATTGTGGATTTTTAGGAAATAATATTGCAGACTTTGAACTTTGGCGATATGATTTTAATTATGCTTTTTCAACTTGTGACAATGAAGTTGATGAACCTCCTATTCAATCAATTTTAGGAGGAGAAATTGTCTCAGGGTCTACAGTATCTGACTTCCTATTATTAGAACTTTTTGCAAATATTCCTTCGTCGTATAATGCTTATTTTAATGGCTGGAATAGATTAAATACTCCTCCTGGAAATTCGATTCAAATTCATCATCCGTTTGGAGACGTAATGAAATTAGCAGTAGATACTCAAGCCTTAACTAGTTATCCACACATGATTAATTGGGGAGATGGAATCATAACACCTCCACACTCACATTGGAGATCTACTTTTGATCATGGAACAATTGAGGGAGGCTCCTCTGGATCACCTTTGTTTAATCAAGATGGATATATTGTTGGCCAACTGCATGGAGGACCTACTATCGTTTGCGATAACTTAATAACATACGATGGAAAATTTTCGGTTTCTTGGGATGATGGAGCAGATTCAACTTCACGATTAAAGGAATGGTTAGATCCTATCAATGTGGGTTTTACTCAATTGGCCGGAATTGATAATCCTGCATTGAATAATAGTTCAACTGTGTTTGGAAATATTCAAAAAGAAAATGGAACGGCCGTTCAGAATGTAGAAATTCAAGTGACAGGTTCTTCATCAATTACTTTTAATAATCAAGCTAATGGTGGATATGAAGCGTTTGATTTGACAAATGGAGAAGATTTTATGATTACTCCATTTAGAAATGATGATCATAGGAATGGGGTAAATGTTTTTGATTTAGTATTGATGAGACAACATATACTAGGGTTGGGTACGCCCCTTACGCCTTATCAAATAATTGCGGCAGATGTAAATAATGACGGTACCGTAAATATCTTCGATATGGTCTTTGTTCAAAAAGTTATTTTGCTTTTAGATCCAACTTTTCCAAATAATAATTCTTGGAGATTTGTTCCATCTGAATTCAATTTTCCTGATCCATCTGATCCTTTTTCTGGTCCTTTTCCTGAAAGCATTATTTACACACCAATTCTAACAAATATGCAAGATCAAAATTTTGTAGCAATCAAGATTGGCGATGTAAATGGTTCAGCTCTATAACTATAACATATACAACACAATTAGAAAAGAAAGAGGTGTTAGCACATTAGTGTTAACACCTCTTTTCATTCTAAAGTCATTTATTTATTGCTTTACTAACTTTAAAGTATGAAGATTTTTCCCATCAACTTTAAGGTTAATTAAATAAACTCCGGAGTTCCAATTTTGTCCAACCTCAATTTTATTCGTGTTATTTTCAATGTTTATAGTTTCAACTAATCGTCCTAAAACATTAAATACGTTTACTTGAGCTCGATTAAATACATTGTCAAAATCTAATTTAACAAAAGTACTTTTTTCGAATGGATTAGGGAAAACCTGAAAATCAATTCCTCTTGTTTGCAAGTTCACAGCCGAAGTTGGCATACCCTCCTCAATGACAAATGCATCCAATCCAGCTTCAACTAAATGTCCACTTGGTTTATCTTGAGCAGTAAAAATCATTGTCATGTTGTTTGTAATATTGATAATGCCTGAAAGGTCAAAAGAGGATTCAGACCTCCATTCAGATGCTGATTCTGTTATGGTTTCTAAAATAACTTCATCAGAACCATTTGACACTGAAATAATAAAATCGTCATTTGGGTTACCAATTCCTGCGTCGTTAAAAAACCAAGTTCGATATTTTACAATAGGTTGAGTGTATGTTGTAAGATCCATTACAGGAGAAATAAGTTGAGTTATTCCATTATCAATATCATCATTACCAACATCTCCACCATCATTTCCTGTTACATAACATTCTATTCCTAAATCTCCATCTACATCCATGCCTGGATTACTTTGGTTCCCTTCATATATTGTTCCCTCTGGTTCCCCTAACTCCCACATTCCCGTTTGGGCGGAATTATTGATTTCCCAATTGAAATCAAAAAAGAAATCATCTTGGTATCCCTCACTCAAGCTCAGTGAAACAGAATTGTTAGTTTGGTTAATTGTAAGCAACTCAACAGCGTGCAAGTAACCCCATTTCCCCGCAAATAACTGATAATCACCTTCTAAAATATTATTTAATATAAAGGTACCATCACCATTTGAGACAGTAGAATAGATTGTTCCATCGCTATATTGAGCAACTACAGCAACACCTGCTAGAGATGTGCCATCAGCAGTTTTTAAAGTATTGCCAATCATATCAATAGTTTCGATTGGATTCATCTGAACGTCAAGTATTGTGATTATTCCATTTTCGAAGACAGCTGAAGTAGTCAATGGGAAATAACCCATCTTAGTAAAAGTAACATTAAAGGTTCCAGAAATAGCTTGTCCTGTTTTATATTCTCCAACATTATCAGAATAATCAATATTTGGAGCTGGTGCGTCAATGGTGATTTCTGCACCACTAATAAATGCATTAGTATTAGCATCAGTTACCTGCCCCTCAAGGTAGCAGCCTTGAACATAATTAGGTTGCAAAACAAATAATCCGCTTTCAATATCTGAAATTAAAATGAGACCAGAAGGTAGATATGGATATGCTCCCCAAGCTCCACTAAATCCCGTACTAGTTGGGATAAATGTATCAAAGTTGCCAACCTCAATTAAGTTGTCTGGATGTGTTGCATCTAGGACAATGCAGCCATCAGAATAATATGAAACAATTACATAGTTGTTCCAAACATGAACATTGTGAGGAATTACTCCCTCCCCAAGTGTGTTGGTTGGACGAAATTGATCCATTTCTTTTATATCATTTAAATTGGAAACATCATAAGATCCAACTGGAGCATTAGCCAATTCATCAGTTGTGAAAACAAAATTATTATCGTCTGTTGACCAAGCATTATGAGTAAAGTTGAATGGAGTAGTTTGAACTCCTTCTAGTTGAATATCTACTTTGTTAGCTATATCAAAAATTTGTAAACCATTGGTTAGGTTAGAAGAATACATGTTATTTCCTTTTGCAAATACATCATGGGCATAACTTCCTTGAATATTATTAACAAAAACAGGGTTATAAGAGTCTGTAAAAACATCAAAAATCATTACTGCTCCGTTATTTAAATTACAACCGGCTAAATACATCCAACCATCTTCGTCAATATAGATATTGTGGCAAGTTTCTAGAGTTCCGTTGAGTAATTGTGGTTTCCAAAAATAAGAATCAAAAGATGACGGAAGATTGGTCATATCAATAATTAACAAACCATCTGAGCCTTGATCAGTTGTTACAAACGCAAAATTACCATATGTTTTTATATCTCTCCATGTAGATTGAGCACCTTGAATAAAACCAACTTCAGTAGGATCAGAGGGGTTAGCTAGAGAAACAATTGATGTTCCATTTGCAACACCAACAAGAGCATATTCAGTGCCATCAGGAGCTGCATATCCCCATATGTCACTCAATTCTTGAGAGTATGGAAGAGCACCAACAAATGATACATTAAGTTGTGCTGTTATGATCAAAGATGAAAGACATAAAACTGATATAAATAAAATTTTTTTCATAAATTATTTTTGTTTGATAAACAGTTAGTAAAAACAATTACGATTAACTTTTTTTGGCTAAAATGTTTAGAATTGTTTAAATATCAATTTGAAAAGTAGAAATATTTTTAAATTTTTAAATTGCCAAAAGTAGCATTTTACCCTTGGTTTAAAATTGAGGAATTGATAAGTGTCAAATCAATTACAATTTATATTTGATAAGGTTTGTTCAGATGTAGTCTTTTTTAGAATAAAGAAATCACTCGTCCTTTATTTACCTTTTTAGAATTTACAATCTTAATTTAATCATGCTTAATTCCATTCCTTGCTGAAAAGAAAATCAAGAGCTAAGAACTAGATGATGATCTGAATAATTTATTCAGCAAAAACTTATTGTATATTTAAAAAAAGAACTTTCTTTGTACCTTATAGAAAAGTATAAACACTTTAAATTCTTATGCTGAGTAGAAGAAATATCCGCATTAAAGTTATGCAGATGCTCTACACAATGAGCCGTGACAAAGACTTGAGTTTAAATCAAGTTCTTAACCATTATCGAAAGAGTATTAATAAGTCTTTCGATCTTTATTTGTTTAATGTTTTGCAAATGATTGAGGTTGCAAAGTATTCCCACAAAGACGCTGATAAGCGTGCTTCCAAATATTTGCCCACATCTGAGGATAAAGCCTTTACCCCTAAAGTTTACGATAATGATTTTATACAATCTATTGTAAATAATAAGTGCTTTTGGGATTGGGTAAAAGCAAGAAAGATAAAGGATCTTCTTGATGACGATACTAATCTAAAATATTATGTAGACTTCGCTGAGTCAGATGAGTACAAAGCTTATTTGAGTCAAACTGAAGATTCAGACCAAAATCACAAAGATATTTTATTACAATTGTATCGTTTTTGTTTTTCTAATGAGTCTTTTGATGATGAAATGGAAGGTTCATTTCCTGGTTGGATGGATGACAAATCATTGATTATGGGATCAATGAAAAAAACAATTAAAGGATTGCCGGTAACTGAATTTTTTTGTGAAGCCTACCGACCTACTGATGAAACGACAGTAGAATTTGGAGAAGCTTTACTAGAAATGGTAGTTAACGAAAATGATGAATTACTGGCTATCATCGAGCCTGCATTAAAAAATTGGGACTCAGACCGAGTAGCGATAATTGATATGATTTTGCTAAAAATGGCTTTGAGTGAATTATTAAGTTTTCCATCAATACCAACTAAAGTTACTTTAAATGAATTTGTAGAAATTTCAAAAATCTATAGTACTGATAAAAGTAAAGACTTTATTAATGGGATCTTGGATCGTTTAATGAAACAGCTAGATAATGATGGAAAAATAAAAAAAGAGGGAAGAGGTCTAAAGGGTTAGTGTTAAATGAAAAAAATAAACCAGGAGTATTGAATACTTATAGCTAAAGAGTAAAAAAGTCCGATCAAAATTAATTTGATCGGACTTTCTGTTTTATCTTATGATAATAATTACGATTTGAAAAGAATATTCACTACCATATTATATGAATTCATTTTCAGTTAATTATTATATCAGAGGCCAATTTTTAAATCTTAATTTAGATTTGAGCGATTAGGTCAATCTTCTATCTTAATTAGGTTTTTTTAAGATAGTGCTGTTTTTCTCTATTTTAATTCCTATTATCTTATAGGATAGAATATCACTTTTTATGGGGAAATATTTGTAATAATAGGTACATTTGGATGAGGAAAATGAGTTTATTTTTTGCTCGTTTGCATCCATAATCATTTAATAATAAAAGGTATTTGCTTGAGCATTAATTAATTGTTGAATTATAGTCTCTTAAGAATACGACCATAAAAAAGAATTTTATCATGACTTCATATGAATTAATGCCAGCGAATTCGAGGGTTTGGATCTACCAGAGTAACTTACCATTTACAGAAGAGGAAGTTCCAGAAATAAAAGAACAAGTGAAAAATTTTGCAACCAACTGGGTCAGCCACAACAAAGCTTTAAGATCCCATGGAGATGTGTTGAATAATCAATTTATAATTTTGATGGTGGATGAAAGTCAAGCTGGAGCGAGTGGTTGTTCGATCGACAAATCAGTTCATTTTATTAAAGCTATGGGGCACCATCATGGTGTAAATTTTTTTGATCGAATGAGTTTTGCTTTTAAAATAAAAGATGAGTTAAAAATAGCGCACCGAGATGTCTTTGCTCAATTATTTCAGAATGGTGAAATAAATGATTCTACTTTGGTATTTAATAATTTGGTTAAAACGAAAGAAGAGTTTGAGAGTGGATGGATTGTTCCATTAAAAGAAAGTTGGCATGCCAAGATGGTTTAGTATGGTTGATTATACTGTTAAAAGTAATTGGGAATTTATGAATTCTGATTTTTAAATACTTCATAAATATAAAAAGATACCAATCAACTTCGTCTTCTAAAAATCAATCTTTATAGAAAAAAGGATAAGATCAAAATCAAAAAGCCTATTTTATCGAAACATTAAATCTTAGAAATAATATGTTTGGAAAAGTGAAAAAATGGCTCGGTATCGAAGGAGCAAAAATAGAATTGGTTTTACCTAGAGAAATTTTTGAATCTGCGGGAAATATTGTTGGTAAGGTTCGATTTCGCAGTATGAATGAACAAAAAGTATTAAGCATCAATTTGAAATTAATTGAAAAATACAGTCGTGGTCGTCAGAAGAGTAGATTGGTTGATGAGTATACTATCGGAGAAATAGATTTAACTAATCCCTTTCTCATTCCTGTAGGTGAATTAGTTGAAATTGATTTCTCAATTCCTTTTAAAATTGTGAAATCAGAAATGGATGAGATGGAAGATAAAAATATTATTTTAGGGGGGATAATAAAAGCAGCAAAATGGGCGAGCGGAGTGAACTCTACCTTTAGAGTGGAAGGTACCGCAAAGGTGGAAGGAGTTGCTTTGGATCCTTTTGTTAAGGCTGATCTGAAATGGTCCTAATTATTTTTGCTTTAGTTTGAAACTGAAACTAATTTTTGTAATTTTTTTAGGAATTGAAAAATTAATCTTAGTTCACTAATGACAATAATTTAGTAAAAACGCACCTTGAGGTTAATTTCAAGGTGCGTTTTTTATTTTTAATAATATTTTTTCTCAATTTTTTATTTTTCAAACGATTGAATAATTTCCTCCGCTGTTTTACCTAAATTTTTTAAAGAAGCTTTTACACTTTCAGTATATCCATCTTTCGGGTATTTTTCTAAAAATTCAGTGTAGTATTTTTTGGCTTTATCAAAATCTTTTAAATGTTCATCGTAAGTGAAACCTTTTAAAAATAAAGCAGTGGGTGCTTTTGAAAAAGCATCAGAATTTGATAAAACGTAATCATAAATCGCTAAAGCCTGATCATAATCTTTGGTTGCGATTGACATATTAGCAGCATTGAGAAGCGATTTTTGAACATCATTATCATTTTTGACAATGCCAGCTTGAATCCTAGACAAGCTAATGAAATCTCTCATTTCTATGCGATTCCAGCTTCCTGTTTTTTCATCCAACATCGTTTTACCCAAACTTTCAATAATAGGAGAAAGAGTACTTTTTACATTTGTAGGATCAGGGTATAGTGTCTTAAAATCATTAATTGCAGATTCGAAGTCAGAAGAATATAATTGGTTGACTAATATACTACTTAGTAATCCGATGTTTTTATTTGTGCTTGTCCCAGTTGGATGAAATTGGATTGCGGAGGTTAGGGTAAGGTTGGCATTTTCATATTGATTTAAATCTATCTCAATCATCGCCTTTTTATGGGAGTATTGTGAGTAAGAATTTGCATCATCTTTTAATTCGTTCAGATAAGTTGTATAACTTGCTAGTAATTTTTCTTTGATTTCTGAGGTAGGAGTTTCAGCGTGGGCTGCTTCCAATTCAGTAATTTTACTAGAGATATCAACGTTGCTACAACTTAAAATGAAAGTCAGGATTAAAAAAGGAATAATTTTTTTCATTTTTGATATTTTATTTTTTACAAAAATAAGATTTTAATCAAATTTCTAAAGAAAATTATACCATCTTAATATTTTATTTTAAAAATCAAAAAACATTTAGATACCTAAAATGACCTGCGCAAAGTATCTATTCATATATCCTAAGTTTAAAGTTAACCATCAAATAAAAAAAATGACTAAATATTTATGCTTATTCATATTTACGCTTGCAAGTGGTGTAATACTTTATTCTTGTGGTCGAAAAGTAGAGAAAGTTTTTTTAAAGAAACTTGTTCCTATTCCTGCAGAGTATGATGATATAACCCTAACAGGACTTCCTAATCAAGGAACTAAAAGATCAGCCTGTAGATCCAAAATGAATTATGTTCCAAATCCGGAACATTTGGATCATACACCAATCAAAACAATACGAGTGAATTTTCATATAATGAGAAATGGAAATGGTGAGGGAAACTTTCCAGATAAAAACCAAGGTCGTATCTACGTAAAAAAAATATTACAATCCACTAATCAAAAATTACAGCAAAATGCTAAAATGTTTTTACCATTAAAAAATGAAATTCCAAATCTTCCGATGTGTTACAGATTTGAGTTAACCCCAAATACAGGTGTTCCAAATGATGATGGAATATATTTTCATGATGACGATGAATTGTATCATATGACTAATTACGGAGCTAATTCCAATATTTATTCTAAAGATGTTTATAAAAAATATGGAATTAAAAAAGACTCAATAATGAATATTTTTTTGATGGGGTTTCATGTAGATAGTGTGGCTTCCAAAACTTATAAGATGTCATCTAACGGTGTAGCTTTTGGAAAATGGACTAAAATCGCATCGTGGTATTATTTTATGGATGCGACGAAATGGGAAACAGCTGAAGAAATTCCATTTTTAGATCATTGGAACTCACAACGATTATTAAATCACGAATTAGGTCACTGTCTTGGTTTAAGACATAGTTGGGGAAGAAATGACGGATGTGATGATACACCTGCACATTCTAATTGCTGGAATTACACACAAAATGGTTCAGACTGTGATTCTCTAGTATCCAATAATATCATGGATTACAATGCCCATGCAGGTGCCTGGACACCTTGCCAAATAGCCACAGTTCACTATAATTTATCGAATAAAAAGTACCGAGTTCGTTCGCTTCTAAAAAAAACATGGTGTCATTACGATACATCAAAGACTATAAGGATTCAAAAAGGAGAGGATATAAATTGGAATAGTGCAAAAGACTTGGAAGGAGATATAATTATAGAAGATGGTGGATCTTTGACTATTCGATGTAGGGTTTCAATTCCTCCAAATGGAAGAATCATTGTTAAATCTCAAGCAAAATTAATCCTTGATGGAGCAACACTTGAAAACGATTGTGGCAAAAGTTGGAAAGGAATAGAAGTATGGAAATCAAAGAAAATGAAGGGAGAGGTAGTGATGATTAATGATGCAAAAATTACTGAGATAGAAAATCCAATTGAAGTTTCGGCTGAGTGATTAGTAACTTTAAACATAGTGTAAAATTAGTTGTTAAATTTTTGAAATAAATTAAATGACCACTAATTTTAATGTAAGATGATCAATATCTTTTGGTTTCGAAGAGATCTTCGATTAAATGACAATGCAGGATTATATCATGCTCTAAAAAGTGATAAGCCTGTATTACCTATATTTATTTTTGATAAAAATATTTTAGATGATTTAGAAAATAAAAAGGATGCTAGAGTCCAGTTTATTCACGATACTTTATTAGACTTAAAAATGAAGTTGGAGGAGAAGGGCAGCTCTCTTTTGGTGAAGTACGGGAAACCTGAAGAGGTTTGGGAAACAATTATAAAGGAATACAACATTGCTAATGTTTATACCAATCATGATTATGAGCCTTACGCTTTGGAACGAGATGAATATGTAAAAGTATTGTTAAGTAAAAATAATATTTCTTTTCATAGTTATAAAGATCATGTAGTTTTTGAGAAAAAGGAGGTTGTAAAAAAAGATGGGTTACCATATACAGTTTTTACTCCCTACAGTCGAGTTTGGAAGGCAATGTTAGAAACTAGAATGTCAAGAACTGAAGAGGGATATCCTATCTCTTACTTTTTTAAACCATATCCTACTGAAAAGTATTTTAATAATTTTCATGCAATCTCTTCATATGAGATTCCTTCCATGGAATTCATGGGTTTTAAAAAATCTAAAATTGTAATTCCCAGTAATACTGTCAAACAAGGATTAATTAAAAAATATGATACAAATAGGAATTTTCCATCCATCAATGGCACTTCAAGATTAGGAATTCATTTTCGATTTGGGACCATTAGTATTCGTGAAAAAGCCAGAGCAGCGCAACAGATTAACGCAACATTTTTAAGTGAATTAATTTGGAGAGATTTCTATGCGATGATTATGTCTAATTTTCCACATGTTGTCAATAATCCATTTAGAGCTAAGTACGACTATATTGAATGGGTAAATAATGAAGACCATTTTCAAAAATGGTGTGAAGGGAAGACTGGGTATCATATCGTCGATGCAGGTATGCGAGAATTGAATAAAACTGGATTTATGCATAATCGGGTTCGAATGATAGTCGCCAGCTTTTTGACTAAGCACTTATTGACTGACTGGAGATGGGGAGAAGCTTATTTTGCCCAAAAACTATTGGATTATGACCTTGCAAGTAATAACGGAGGTTGGCAGTGGGCAGCAGGATGTGGAACTGATGCAGCTCCTTATTTTCGTATATTTAACCCTGACAGCCAGCAGGTTAAGTTTGATAAGGAAATGAAATATATAAAGAAGTGGGTGCCTGAATATGGAACAGATGAATACTCGGAGCGAATTGTTGATCACAAGGAGGCAAGAGAGAGGTGTCTACAGGCTTTTAAAGTAGGGTTAGCAAAAGCAGAAAATTAATAGAACTGTGACAATTATTTAATAATTATAAAATTAAAAGGTAGGTTTGTCTATTCCGTAAAAGAATAAATTTTAATGGAATCTCTTCTATCAAACTAATTATATTTTGTAATGAACTGTGGAAATTAATATCAACTTAATAAATATGAAAAAAAAATTAGCTCTTTTTACTTTTTTGGTAACATTGTCATTGCAGTTTCTCGTTGGGAACATGTTTGCCCAATCATTCTCGGCTAATCAGAGGTTGATTTTACAGGGCGGGGAACGTTGGATTCCTGAAAATTTTGAAAATTTCTTAATCAGTGATGATGTTCAACTGGATGAGATATTTGAAGGAGAGTATCATCGGATACTACAGTTTTTCCAAGTTCCTACTAACCGAGAAAAAGCAGAGTTAGAGAATTTGGGAATTAAATTTTTGGATTATTTCCCCCATAAGGCATTCATTGTTTCAATTCCTCTAACACTAAATAAGGCGCATTTAAAAAATAAAAATATTCGTTCTATTATCCGAATGGATGGATCAATGAAAATTGATAAGTCTTTAACCGATTTGAAATTATCTCATACCTCCGTTCAAGGGAAAAATATAAATGTATTGTTACGTTTTTTTAAAAATATTCCTTTTCAACTGGCTAAGGAAAGGATAAGAGAGACAAATGCAAAAATTGTTAAGCAAATGTCCAGCTCCAACATAATTAAAATTCAAATTAGAATAGATGAAATCGATAAATTCTCCCAATTACCTTATGTTTCATTTATTATAATCGCACCTGAGTTAGGAGAACCGGAAGATCGTAAAGGACGTAGTCTACACAGAGCAAATATGTTGAGTACAGAATATAATGGTGGATTGAATATTAATGGAACTGGAGTAGGAGTGATGGTTCGAGATGATGGAATAGTTGGGCCACATATTGATTTTGAAGGAAGAAATTTTCACAACCTTACTATTGATGGTCCTTCCAATCACTCTGATGGTGTTGCTGGGATTTTTGCTGGGGCAGGAAACTTAGATCCAGATATGAAAGGAATGGCCTCTGGTTCTGATATGCATGTAATTGCCTATTATGATGACTTTGAGGAGAATTTAATTTCGCTTGATATGCATCAAAATGAAGGAGTGTTAGTTGTCAATTCTTCATACAGTAATGGTTGCAACGCTGGATATACTGCAATTACACAAATTATTGATAGACATATATTTGAAAATCCAAATTTTCTTCATGTCTTTTCTGCAGGTAATTCTAATAATCAAAATTGTGGCTATGGAGCGGGAAATCAGTGGGGGAATATCACAGGTGGCCACAAACAAGGGAAAAATGTTTTGGCAACTGCTAATGTTTATGAAAACGCAGAATTGGTTGCTTCAAGTAGTCGAGGGCCAGCACACGATGGTCGAATCAAACCTGATATCACTGCCAATGGGCAGGATCAAAACTCAACCGACCCATTTAATGAGTACGATTCATTTGGTGGAACATCAGGAGCAGCACCAGGGGTAGCAGGAGTTTCAGCTCAATTACACCAAGGGTATCGAGAATTGAATGGTGGTCAAACGGCAACTGCAGCTTTAATTAAGGCTACGATTTTGAATACTGCCAATGATCTAGGGAATATAGGGCCAGATTTTAAATTTGGTTGGGGACATTTGAATGCAAATAGAGCTTATCAACTATTGAAAGATGAACGATACGAGTCATCTCAAATCTCGCAAGGTGAAAACAATTTACATACTTTGACAATCCCTGTAGGAGCTGTGGAGGTTCGTGTTATGATATATTGGAATGAACAATCAGCAATGCTTGGCACAGGGAGAGCATTAATTAATGATTTAGATATGATAGTAACAGCACCTGATGGTTCAACAAAGCTACCATGGGTACTTGATCATACAGCAGATCCTAGCCTTTTGGATTTACCGGCTACCAATGGCGAAGATCATTTAAATAATGTGGAGCAAGTAGTTTTTGATAATCCAATTGCAGGTGAATATACAATTGATATAAACGGTTTTGAAGTGCCTTTTGGTCCGCAGGAGTACTATATGGTTTACGAAGTAATCACAGATGAAATTACGGTTACGTATCCAATCGGTGGAGAAGGTTTTCAGCCATCTAAACAGGAAAGGATTCGTTGGGATGCATATGGTCAAACTGGAGATTTTTCTTTGGATTATACAACTGATGAAGGAAATTCGTGGCAAAATATAACAACCTTAAGTGGTGACATTAGAATGTATTTATGGGATTTGCCGAATGAAATTCATGGTTCAGTGAAAGTAAGAGTGAGCCGTGATGGATTTTCAGATGAAAGCGATGAATCTTTTTCAATGTGTAAGATTCCAGATGGTTTGGAAGTGGTGGCATTTTGTTCAGACTATTTTATGGAAGTGAAATGGAATGCAGTGGATGGTGCAACAGGTTACGATGTATTTTATCTAGGTGAAAAGTTTATGGACTCAGTTGGTACTACCAATCTGACTACATTTGATGTTCCGATAACGGATCCCTTATCAGATCATTGGTTCTCTGTGCGAGCAAAAGGAGATAATAATCTACGGGGAAAAAGAGCAATCGCAGTAAAGTATGAGGGTGGATTATTGAATTGTAATTTGGTTAATGATGTAGCAACAACTGAATTGTTATCACCATCGTCAACAGCTTATGCTTTATGTGATGCATTTGACTTAATCGTTTCAGTTGAAGTAAATAATACGAGTTCAACTGACCAATCGGAACTTACTTTGAGTTATCAGATAGATAATCAAGCAATAGTAACGGAAAGTTATAACAATACACTTGTGGTTGGAGAGTTTGCGGATTATACTTTTACTATGCCTGCGATTTTTACTAACTCTGGAAGCTATAAATTAAAAACATGGAGTAGTATTCCTGGTGATGAAATTGGATTTAATGATACACTTAATCGAACGATAATCGTGAGTATTGGGAATCTTGGTGTTCCGGATGTTACGATTGTAGAAGGTTTCGATGAGTTAGCATTTCCACCTGTTAACTGGTTTAGTTCAAATCCTGATGGAGAAATTGGATGGACGAAAGCAAGTGGAATTATTGGTGCCACCGATGAGATAGATAATGCAGCTATGGTTCCGAATCGGATCTATGAAAATAATGGTCAACGAGATGAATTATTTACTGTTCCTTATGATTTAACAGATTCGGATAATCCTACTCTAAGTTTTGATTTGGCATATGCTAGGTTTGATAATATTTGCTCAGATACTTTAATTGTAGAGATTTATACAGAATGTGGACAAGTTTTTCAGGAAGAAATTTATAAGAAATTCGGATCAGAGTTGATAACTGGTGGAACTGCTGGTTATAATTGGTTCCCAAATAGTCAAACAGATTGGAGAGCGGAAGCTATTTCTTTACTTGATTACATAGGGGAAACAATTCAAATAAAATTTATCAATGCCACCGGAAATTGTAATAATCTGTTAATAGATAATATTAATATTCTAAACTTCGAGGCTCCAATTGCTGAGTTCGAAACTGACGTTACAGAGATATGTATTGGCGAAAAAATGTTTTTTGAAAATACTTCTACCGCGGCACTTTCTAGTTACACTTGGTGGTTTGGGCAAGGCGCTTCTTCAGCCGTATATATTGGGCAAAGTCCTGATTCCATTTTCTATTTTATTCCCGGAGAAAAGGAAGTTAGATTAGTGGTTAGTAATGATTTAGGAGTCGATACTTTTTATCAAACAATCACTGTTTTAGATGTGCCAATCGCAGATTTCAGTGTGGATCAAAGTGGATTGGGTTATCAATTTACTAATGAATCAGAGGAGGAGGATACTTATTTTTGGGATTTTGGGGATAATACTCAAAGTATAGAAGAGAATCCATTTAAAACTTATGCGCAGCAAGGAACATATACTGTAACTTTAACTGTAGGGAATATTTGTGATTCTGAATTTATCACCGAATCACTAAATGTTATGGTGACTGGTACTGAAAATATTACCACTCAATTGCAATTACAAATTGTTCCAAACCCCAACGATGGAATTTTCAATTTAAAAATTGAGGATGAGGTTGAACGAGACATTATGATTCAAGTTTTTGATGTCCAAGGAAGAATAATGGGAAAGTGGCAAACTAAAAGTCTGACTGGAGTTTCATTTTTCCCAATAGAAAAAAGTGAGTGGAGTGCAGGAGTATTATTTGTTAAGGTGAAAAGTGAATTAGGTGTAAAAGTTTTGAAGATGATTGTTGAGTAAGTTATAAAATAGCAAGGTAAGTGGTCCAAAAAAAGGATTTAGCAGAGATGTTAAATCCTTTTTTTATTTAAAAATAATATTGATTATCTGTAATGTATTCAAATTTAGCTTTCTTGTTGACTCATCAATTAAAGTAGAAAATGTTATAGTAGATTTGCCATTTAATAACTGGGATATAGCTATTTAAAGTAATAATTCATCTGTATCTAAAAAATCTAATTCCTCAATTACTTCTTTTATTTAAAGTTTTCCGTTTAACTAATTTCCACCTGCACCTTTTGTTTGAGAATATCCTTTTTCTAACAATAGTTTTATAACTTTTTCTTTTTGATTTCCTTGAACCATAATTTCATAGTCTTTAACACTTCCTCCTACTCCACATTTAGACTTCAAATATTTCCCTAAGTTTTTTAAGTCATCCTCACTTCCTTCAAATCCAACAACAAGTGTCACTTCCTTACCTTTACGCTTTTTTCGGTCAATCATTACTCGAAGTTTTTGTTGATTTGGTTCCAGTGTATCTTCGGTATAGTCTTCATCATTGCTAGCTTGAAAATCTGAATTTGTTGAAAAGACAAAGTTAAAATCTGATTGAGATTTTTTATTTTTTGACATGATCTAATTTTTTATTAAAAAAAACTTATATTTAAATAAACCCTCTTTTTCTAATTTCCGAAATCAAAATATTCATCGTCCGGCTCCAATTCAATAAACTCAATTTCTGATTGAGCTCTTATTCTTTCAGCTAATTCTTTTCCACATCCCAAAATTAAAACTCCTGATTGAGAAATAATGTTCCCAATTAACCAACTATGATCTCTAGGAAAGATGTAGTTAGGGAAATTGACAATTTCCATTTTTGCAAATTCATTCATCGCTTTCACAATATTAGACAAGCTATTCAATGGTCCAATCGATGCCCAAGGATCAATAAATTTTTCAGGTAAATTTTCGCCACCTAAACCATAATAAATTATTGATTGTTTTGGGCTCAGAATACTTTGTAGGTATTCCAACATTTCATATTCATCTCTTTCTGAGGCAGTTATAAATGGAGATATATAATCAGGGAAGCTCTTTGCACTAAAATTTTTCTCAAAAGTTAATCCTCCTAGATTAGCAATTTCATGATAGCTGATTTTTCTACTTTGACCGGTGTCCTCGTTTTCAAAAATGATTGGAAAATATAATTTGAAATAAGTGTCAAATTTTTCTGGAATAACATTCTTTACCACATTTTCAGGAACATTAGGATTAATATTTTGAAAAATCCATGAAGTTATATCGTTGTCGTTTTCTTTGCTCATTCTTTTTTTTGATAACAAATTTTATTGTGAGGGTTATTTAGGAACCCATACCGACAAAGATAAAGGATTAATAGAAAATTCTAAATCTTCATTTACAAGCATTCCTTCTCCATCCATATGAACAGGCGTTTCTTCTACAATTTTTACTTTAATGTTTTTTCCTGAGTAACATTTTGTTAGACCACTTTCATTAATCGTCTTATGAAATGAATGCCAAGCCAATTTTGGGAATTTCCATGGAGTCATTTTTTTGACCACTACTATTTCTAGTATCCCATCATTGAATTTTGCGTGCGGAGCAATTTCGAAATTATAGCCAAACATAGGGGCATTTACGATTTCCAAACAAAGACATTCCTCATCCATAATTTTCCCATCAATATTTATTTGATAAGTTTGGGGTTTGAACTTAAAAGATTCTTGAGTTACTATTTTTCCATATCCCAAAAAACCTCTTAATTTACTTTCCTTTAATTTATAAGAAACCCATCCGTCAAACCCTAGTCCAGCTAAGTTGACAAATGGTCGTCCATTCATTCTTACTGTATCTATGCGTAGTATTTTCCCCTGATTGAGTTGGTGAATGGATTTCACAATATTGGTGCTTAACCCTAGATGTCGAGCAAATCCATTACCTGAACCTGCAGGGATTATTCCTAGTATTGTCTCTGAATCGATTAGAGCAGCTGCCACTTCGTTGACCGATCCATCACCACCAACTGCAACCACCATATCAATATTTTGGGCTATGGCTTCCCTTGCTAGTTCAGTTGCATGACCGGGAGCTTTGGTATTTTTTATTTCGAATTTATATAGGTTGGAATCAAGGTGTTGATCTATTTGTTGGAACAGTTTTCCTTTTTTACTAATCCCAGAGAATGGATTTACAATAAAAAGTACTCGTTTTTTTTTTGCAGTAGGCGAGGAGTTTAATTCATTAGACATTATAATTAGTTATGTTTTTTAATCAAAATAAGGCCTTAGTTTGAAGGCAATCAAATTCAAAAGTGATGATTTTATTTGGATAAATTAAAATTGGAGAGTTTTGATTTTCATTTCACCCAGTTATTATTTAACATTCTTAAAATATAATACCCTAAATTATATAGGTTGTGCTCTGAATTCGTCAATATCACAACAGCTGTCTCGCTTTCTTTGACAAAGGCTAAATAGGAACGATGACCATTTGTATTTCCAGTATGAAGAATAATATCATGATAATTTTTTGGTGATATAATATGCCATCCTCGTGCAGATACTATTTTTTTATTACGGTTAGTTGCTTTCCTTCCTTCATGTGTTGCATAAAATGCTTTAGTCAATTGAGAATTATTTTCACCCATGTGAGTTTCAGCAAATTTAACTAAATCTTGAGCGGTGGATTTCAAACCTTCAGATGCTTTAAAAGATTGAAATGTCCAAGGTGGTGTAGATTGTCCACTTGTTGTGTAACCAGTTGCTAGTCGCTTTTTTTGATTTTCGGATAATTCTATTCGAGTATCTACCATGTCAATCGGAGCTAAAATTTTGTCAGTCAAAAGTTTTTCAAAACTGTTACTTTGACAAGATTCAATCGCCATCTCAATTAAGGCATAATTAAGATGAGAATAAGAATAGTTATTCTTGTGTTTCTTTTTTTTGTTTTCCTTTCTCCTTTTTTTTGGTTCAAGCGGAATATATTCTTTGTAAAACTCCATTAAATCTTGCTTAGTATAATGTGCATAAGGATTATTTTCTTCAATTTCTTTAACACCAAATTCTATAGGCATTCGTGGCAAGCGAGAAGTATGAGTAAGTAATTGGTCGATAGTTATCAATTGAGTTTCTTCATTTTTCTCTGACAAAGAAAAGTAACTATTCAAAGGTTTTTCAAATTCCATTTTTCCTTCTTCAACCAAAACACTCACTAATGAACTGGTAAAAGTTTTTGTTAAACCACCGATTTCAAAAATGGTTTTTTCATCAGGTACCTTATTGAAATTCCTTGAAATAGATCCATATCCAAAATAGAATAAAGAGTCCTGATATTTGACACCTATGATAAAACCTGGCGTTTCTGATAATTTTATTTCTGTATCATAATAAATAATTTTTTCAATCTGCTCTTGCAAATTGACTCGATCTTGAGACCAAAGGTTGAAAGTAAAAAGAAAAGAAAATATTAAAATAAAAATCGATTTATTCATACCTCAATATAATTAAAAATATATAGTGAGCTATCTTTTTTAGTAAAAGTAAAATATTGTTTTATTTAAAAATATATATATTATTTTACTCTTTGGTACATTAATTAGGCTAGATAATTTGGGATCAAAGGATCTAGCATTTTTTATTTTTTATAAATAAGTTGTGAGTCTCATGAGTTCCCTGATTAGTATTAATTTTTTGTTTAGAAAAAATAAATAAACCCTTATTATAAATGTGACTATTTATATTGAATGCGTTGAAACGAGAGATGAATACTTTAACACAACACTTGAATCTCACCAAATTTAGTTTTTCTTCTCAAGAAAATTCCCTGAAGATTTTCTATTTTTATTTTATCTAGACTAACTACGTTTTTAGTTATTTAATATGTAGTGTATTTGTGTTGTTAACTGTCAAAGGTTTAGGCTTATCAATATGATGAAATAGTTTTCTGATTTATGCAATATTTTGTTTGTAATCAGAGATAACTTATTGATATTCTTAGAAAAGTTAAAAATTGGTCGTGTTTACTATTAAATGTAAGCAATAAAATTTAAGTATGTTTTTATACTTTTTTACCTTTCATTGCTTTTTGTATGTTGACATCCATCGCTCGATGAGCAAGGGGAGAGGTGAATATGTTTAAATCATCCATCGCCTTGTTAATCGCATCTTTATCTTCTTCCTTGGTTGAATTTCTTAGATTTTCAATAAGTAATTTTGTTTGAGTTTTTTCTTCAATAGATAAAATTTCTTCATTTTGGATTAAAAATTTATCTGACGACAGTAAAATATTATTGGCTTCATTCCTGGCTTCTAATAATCCTCTAATTTTCATGTCGGCCTCTGCATTTTGAATTGAGTCAATCAATATTTTAGCCATCTCCTCTTCTGATATACCATACTGGGATTTGATTTCAATTTCAGTTTCGACATTTGATCGAAGTTCTTTTGCTTTGACCTTTAGTATACCATCTGCATTGAGAATAAATTGAATTTCGATTTTTGGCAGACCTGCTGGCATTGGAGGAATCCCTTTTAAAATAAATTCTCCCAACTTTCTATTGTCATTTACCAAATCCCTTTCGCCTTGATAAACTGCAACTTTTAGATTTTTTTGACCATCAACAGAAGTGGTATATTGTCTTCCTACCTTGTTAGGTACTTTAGAGTTTCGAGGTATAATTGTATCCATTAATCCTCCTACAGTTTCAATTCCTAGAGATAATGGAGTTACATCGAGGAGCAAAATATCCTTTTGATTACCTGCTAAAACATCTGCTTGAATTGCTGCACCAAGTGCAACGACTTCATCTGGATTCAAATCATTGAAGAGTGATTTTCCAAAAAACGTTGTAACAGCATTTTGAACTTGAGGTATTCTTGTTGAACCACCTACCATGACAATGTGATCAATTTCCTCTACAGAAATTTTAGCATCAGATATTACATTTCTACAACAGTCTAAAGTTCGTTGAACGAGAGAATTTGTGATTTCTTCAAATTGAATTTTGGTAATATTTAAGTGTAAATCATTAATAGAACTTGAGAAATTATCGTTATTGGTCAATGATTTTTTAGCGTGCTCTGCCTCCAATCGAATAATTTGTGCGAGCTCTTTATTTTGGTTTAGAATATTCGAATCAAGGTTATTTTCTTTAATCCAGAAATCAATAATCGCTCGATCGAAATCATCACCACCAAGGAAAGTATCACCATTGGTAGATAGAACTTCGAAAATGCCATTTTGAATTTGTAAAACTGAGATGTCGAATGTTCCTCCTCCTAAATCATAAACAGCAATAGTCCGATTTTCATCAGGGGAGAGACCAATTCCATAGGCTAAGCTTGCTGCAGTTGGTTCATTTACAATTCTTAAAACATCTAAACCTGCGAGTTTTCCTGCGTCTCGGGTGGCTTGTCTTTGAGAATCATTGAAATAAGCTGGGACGGTAATAACTGCTTTATTTATTTTTTCTCCAAGGTCTTTTTCGATGCGAAGTTTAAGCACTTTTAATATTTCAGCGCTAAGTTCTATGGGGGTATAAAATTTATCACCCACTCTTATTTTGACTAGACTATCATTATCTTCATCAATTATTTTATAGCCAAAATATCGGTCAAAATTCTCAACATCACCGTAAGATTTACCCATCAATCTTTTGACAGAATAAATAGTATTTTGAGGGTCGCTGATGAGTTTATCTCTAGCTTCTGTCCCTACGATAATTCCGCCATCGTTATCAAAATGGATTATAGATGGAACAAGAGTACTTTTTCCATTTTTGCTTGTAACAGCTAATGCTTTACCATCCTTAATGTAGGCTACCAAGCTGTTAGTTGTTCCCAAGTCGATTCCTACAATGATATCACTGACCTTATCTACTTTCCCCTCTTTTATATTGATTGAAATTTTTGCCATTATTCTATTTTGCCTTTTCGATATTTATCGATTTATAATTAATCTTATAAAGATATCAAAGAAGAATTTTGATTAAATTGTAACCGCAAAGATATATAATCGTTCAATTTCTTTAGGTTTATTTTAAAAAAAAATAAACCTTTTCCAGATCAGAAATATTGAGAGTAGGTAACAAATTGCAAAGAATTAATTTGATTAGATTCATTGATTAAGAAGTTTATGTCCCCAAATAGAGGAAGATCGACTTTATAATCAATATATTTTATTGTTGAATCAAATCCCTCTAAATCTTGTGAATATTCCAAAAATAAACCTATTTCATGACTCTAAAACCCTGAGAAAATTTATTAAAGATATTTTCCAATGTCGATCAACTCCCATTGTTCTTTTTGTATTTGATATAATTATTATTTTGTCATAGAAATCCTTCACTTCAAAAGCAAGGAATATATTGTTAAGGTATTTCATTGCAAGGAGTTGACTAATTTTAGAACCGGAAATAAAGTTTGAGGTCTGAAATTAATTATATCATAATCAGTGAGTTATAATACAATGTAAAGGTTGAGCTCAAAACTATTGGGAGAATGAAATCCAAAATCAATATTATGTTTAGTGATTGAATAATTAATTCTAAAAGAAGGAGGTAATTTTGTTGAAAGTCTTAAGTATTTTTATTGTAGTGAAGATTGCCTTGGACTCTGATTTTTTAAATTTCAAAAAAGGGTCAAGATGATTGTATTTTTCTTCTAAAAAATATCCTGGTGTTTTGAATTAATTAGTATTTTACCTTTTACCACTTTTAAAATAATGATGTGGTTTCGAGTTGAATTCACAGGTTAAATTGTTTTCAAAATTTTGGGAGTATATTGTTATACGAAAGAGATTTATACGGATAAATAGACAAAGTTTCTTTAGGGAAATTGACTTAAACACATAACATTAGTTTATAAAAATTAGAGCTAAAAGGAGTTTAATTTTTTTTAGATTTGTATTTAAATGTTTATTAATTGTTTTTGTATTGTAAGCCATGGTAAAAAATTAAAATAAAGTTGAAAGTATAAAAAATATGAAAAATACTTTATCAGATAAGGGGACGCGATTATTTATTATCCTTGGAGGTTTTTTTATAGCCAATGCAATTATTGCAGAATTTATTGGAGTTAAGATTTTTTCATTAGAGAAAACGTTTGGATTTGAACCATTAAGTATGGTTTTTTTTGGAGAAAAAGATTTAGCATTCTCTTTAACTGCTGGGACTTTACTTTGGCCTATTGTATTTATAATGACTGATATCATCAATGAATATTTTGGAATAAAAGGGGTCAAGATGTTATCCTATTTGGCAGTTGGATTGATTGGCTATGGCTTTGTAATGGTGTATTTTGCTATTGGTTTGGAGCCAGCGGGGTTCTGGCCAACCTCTCATATTTCTACTGACTTGACTGAGATTCAACAGCAAGAAATTCAAGGTAAAGTAAGCGATTATGATTTCGCTTTTAAATTAGTATTTGGGCAAGGATTATGGATTATAGCTGGATCGATAATCGCATTTTTAATTGGTCAAATGGTAGATGTTTTTACATTTCATAAAATTAAAGAAAAGACAGGTAATAAATATTTATGGTTGCGTGCTACAGGGTCTACTTTGGTTTCGCAATTCGTTGATAGCTTTGTTGTTTTAATTATTGCCTTTTATATTGGAGCAAATTGGAGTTTGGTTTTGGTACTTGCAATTGGGACGGTAAATTATATTTTTAAGTTTGTAATAGCTATATTATTGACACCTTCATTGTATTTGATCCATAATCTTATTGATAATTATTTAGGTTTAGAAAAATCAAAGAAGATGAAAGATGCAGCTCTTTTAAATAGTTGATATGTAGGAGTTTGAAAATTAGGAGCCTCAAATAATAATTTCTGGAAAACGAATAGTTCTAATTGCATTAATACAATTGCAATGCTTTTCAAACTTCATTTTTTAATGGGTAAACTACTAAATTCCTCTCAAATTAAAAGATAAGCAAAAGTCAGCGAAAGGCTATAAAATACAAACCAGTTAACTGGGGTATATTTTGAAAATGATATTCCATGTTGATAGGATAGATAAATTGCTAATGTAGTTTTTTCAAATAAATAGGCTAAAAAAGTTCCGAATGCAATTCCTATCAATCCAAAATATTGGACAAATATTACACTTAGAATTATATTTAATATGGTTTCTAAAACAGAAATAAGGAGTACCATTTTTGTTTTCCCAAAAGCAATCAAAATAGTTTGGGGAAAAATTAAACGACTAATAATGACTAGTAAAAAGACATTGAAAATAGAAGCACTTTCAATAAAGTGTAGATTGAATATTTTAGGGAACCACCACGAACTTGTCAACATTAAAATAATTGACAATGGGAAAATCCAGTGAAACAAGTTTAGTGTTTTTTCTTTTAATTTAGAAAAACCTGTGGTACGGTTTTTTACAATTTCTGGGATCATAGCCATACTTAAAGCATTGGCTAAAGCTATGGCAAGTGGTAATTCTCTTGCTCCGTATCTAAAAATTGCAAAAGTTGTTTTATCATCAAAGAACCATCCTACAACCCAACTATCAAATATTGTTGGAAAACCTGAAAGTAAGGTGTATAAGATCAACGGAATGGATAGTTTTAAATAGTTATTTATGATTTCCTTTTTCCATTCAAATTTCCCAAAATCAAAAATAACCCTAAGTAGCCAGAGGAATCGAAATAGACTTAATCCAATTAAGCCTTGAATAATCCCCAAAAGTCCTTTTCCCAAAATCAATGGTATAATGACAACTAGTATTTGCAAGGAGAAAACTACGATACCAAAAACGAAGATTTCTTTGGCTCGATTGTTTACCAAGTAGATATAATCTACTAAAAAACTAGGCATAAAGAATAGTAGATAAATAGAATACCACTTAATATAGGGAAGAGATTTTTGTCCAACAAGTAGTTGAGTAATACCATTTTCAAATAAAAATAACAATAATATTACAAATGCAGAGATGCTGCAAAATAATAAGAAAGTATTGAAAATAAAGGTTTTTTGGTCAGTTGAATTTAGTTTTGGAAAGAATGGGAGAATCCCTTGGTTTAATCCGGCAATCCAAAAGAAGCTAAGGGTGGTTCCGATAAATGTAAGCATTTCGAAATTCCCAATTTCATCACTAGTCAAGGCACTTTTGGCTAACAAGATGCTAATTAAAATTGCAGCTCCTTGTCGCATTATTTGAAAGCCCTGTAATGCTCGTACATTTGTAATTTCGAAATTCATTTTGTGAAATTAAATAAACAGTATTCAATAATTTAATTTTGAGAATTAATATTTTAATAATTATGTTGAGTTATTAATTAAACCAAAGTGGGCATGTTCAACTATTCCGTATAAAATATGGTTTGAAATTTGATTTAAAAAAAGATACATTTACAATATATTGATAATCAGTACTTTATATGAAGAAACGCATTTTGAAAACAACAGTTGAAGTTTATGCTTCGGAGAAGGAATTGTCTTTGGTAGATCAAAAATTGTTGAAGAAGGCAAAGCAAGCTTTGAAAAAATCCTATTCACCATATTCTAATTTTAAAGTTGGAGCCGCTATTCTTTTAAATAATGGAAAGATGATGTCAGGAAGCAATCAAGAAAATGCTTCTTATCCATTGTGCTTATGTGCAGAACGAGTGACAATTTCAGCAGCAGATAGTGTCTATCCAAAAATTCCGATTTTAGCTATGGCAATAACAGCCAAAAGTCCAACCCAAACTATTATTCAGCCAGTTGCACCTTGTGGAGCATGTCGTCAAGTGATTTTCGAAACAGAGATGAAACACGATACTCCAATGCGTATTTTATTACAAGGAGAAAAAGGGAAGGTTTATATTATCGAGGGAGCAAAGGATTTATTACCACTCTCTTTTGATGGATCGTTGCTCTAGTACATTATTATTAAATTTCTAATCCATTGGCATGATTTTAGATATTTAATAATATTTAATAATATTTAATAATATTTAATATAAATTTAAAATAATATGATAATCCAATAATTGGAAAATTAATTTTTTTTAGTTTTATGTTCAAATAATTGATAAATTTTTTCAAGGCTTTATAACCAGTTACTCTCCTAATAAACAGTAAAAAAATATTACTAAAGGCCAAAATTTTTCCATCCAACAAACAAGTTCGTTAGATTAAGGGTTGATTAATAAAAGGAAATCTTTCCAAATACAGGAATATGAAAAGAATTTTTCTAAAAACCATATTAATTTTTTTGTCTTCGTTTTCTCTTTTTTCAATTAACGGGGAAAAAGGATCTAAAATATCTCCGTTGGTGATTCCAACAATACTTAATGATTTAGTATCTCAAGACACATTTTATGTTCAAACCTCTGATTGTCTCTTAAATGGAGATGTTTGTATTGATATTTCATTTATTGAGATAGGTAATTACATTTTTTCCGAAGGCGGAAATATGTATTTGAATGGCTATATAGGATGTATGGAATCAGTAACGTCTAGCTACGACTACGGGCAATTGTATGGGCAAGGAAATATTGGACCATACATGTTAGATTCATGGGAGGTAGAAGGGATAGAGTTTACGGGGATATTTGCAAATATTTCTGATTTGGTTGACTCTATGAACCTTTGGGATCCAACTGGAAATTGGACAGAAGATGTAAGCAATAAAACAATTAATGGAGGAGATTCTAGTTTTGAATATTTTCCAATGGATGTAACCTCAGTTTCTATTAATTTGCCATATATCATTCCATTAGTTTCCACAAATTCCTTTGAAGGTACTTCAATAAATTTATCAGTAGGTACTCACTGGATTCAAGTAATAGATAATGGTGGTGGGCTATGTGTTGATTCATTTTTTGTAGATGTCCGTTGTATACAAACAAGTATTGAAGATTTTACACTTGTTGAAGATTCTATTCATATTTTTTGTTTTGATCATAGTGAGTTAATAGGTCAGCCTGTATCAACGCAAATTCTTTGCCCTAGTACAGGTCCATCCCCTGCTGAATTTAATTTAATAGGCGGAAATTCTTGTTTAGAAATAACTGCGTTAAGTGTAGGTCAAGATACCGCTTGTTATGTTTTTTGCGATGAATATGGATTTTGTGATACTACGTTTATAAACGTTATTATTGAATCAGCTCCATTAGAAATAGGTCAAGAATGGATTTTTGAAACTATTTTTTCTAATACATCAGAACAAATTTGTATTGATACGTCAAACTTACCTGGAACCGTTAATGGTATTTATAATGCTTGTCCTACTCAGTCTGGAGAATATGTAATTTTTTCAATTAATCCTTTGACGTATTGTGTTGATTACACTGCGGTAGATATAGGAAAAGATACTGCTTGCATATTTATTGTAGATGATTTAGGATTTGTAGATACAACTTATATCGTGGCTTGTGTTTCTAATCCGTCAATTGATACCATAATTCAAAATTTGGTTTTGGGTGATACTCTAATAACTTGTATGGATTCTACTCAACTTGGAGGAGATCTAATTTTGATCAATAATATTTGTGAAAACATAGGAGGGATAGTTAATTTCTCACTTGATACATTGACTTATTGTACAGAGGTAATTGCAAGTCAGATTGGTCAAGAAAGCGCTTGCATTATTGTTTGTGATAATTTTGGAATATGTGATACTACGATCTTGGTTATAAATATCACTGAAACGGCCCCAATGTTTTTACATGCAGCAGATGATAATGAATTTGTTTTATATACTGGAAATTTAACTTTAGATGTTTGTTTTAACGACGTGATTCCAAATAATCAATCTTTGACAGATTATTTTATTTTGCCGAAAGTAGCAGGAGGTATGGATACCAAATTTGGGACAGTATCTTTTGCAAGTGAATGTAATATTAATTATACCCCTGATGGAATTGAATGCGGTGTAATTGATAGTTTTGTGTATGTTATTTGCAATAATGTTGGGTGTGATACAGCTTTAGTAACAATCTCACTTGAGTGTGAACCAATCGAAGGAGTCAATCTTATTTTTTCAAATGGGTTTTCACCAAATGGAGATGAAGTAAATCAATTTTTTGAAATTCAAGGGGCGGAGAATTATCCTAATAATTCTCTAAGTATTTTTAATCGTTGGGGAAATGAGGTATTTCAATCTGATTATTACAAAAATGACTGGGAAGGAACTTTTAATGGAGCTAGATTGATTAGTGGCACCTATTTCTATTTGTTTAATGATGGTTTAGGAAAAATGTACACTGGCTATGTATATATTCAGAATTGAGTTTTTGTGACAAGACAAAAAGAATGTAGGTGGTACTTTTATAATGTATGGTTGATCTTTTTTTTTGTTAAAAAAGAGATGCTAATTAATTGATAATCATTAAGTTGTATAAATGTTGTTTTTCTGTTAAAAAAATAACTTTAAACTAGCATAGTTTTTGTCTTTAAATCGTGTGACTTAAATAAACCAAGAATAAATGGTAATCACACAAAAAATGCTTATTTAGAATGAGAAAAATATTTACTCTTTTGTGCTTTGTTTGCTTTTTTGGGCATTCTGCTTTTTTGCAGCAAGATCCGATGTTTACGAAGTATATGTTTAATAGTTTGCATTACAATCCAGCATATGCAGGCGCTAAGGATCACCTAGCAATAGGATTACTTTATAGAAACCAATGGTCGGGTATTGATGGCGCACCTGTCACACAAACTTTTACAATACATACTCCTCTTAAAAATAAAAGAGTTGGTATCGGATTTAGTGCTTATAATGATGTCATTGGACCATCACAACAGATGGGAGCTAATTTTAGCTATGCTTATAGAATTCCTATGGGTAATGATGGAGATGGAAAATTAGCTATTGGATTGCAAGGAGGATTTACTAATTGGAGAGCAGATTTCTCAAAAATAACATTGGCTAATCAGAATTCCACCATAGATGAAGCATTTTTTGAACAACAACCAAGTTATTGGTTGCCAAATTTTGGTGCTGGAATTTATTATTATACACGAAATTTTTACGTTGGTTTTTCAAGTCCTCACTTAATTGAGTATGATTTGAGGGAAGAAGCAACTACAGATATTTGGGCGAGACAATACAGACACTATTATGGCTCTATTGGAGGAGCGATTCCAATTAAAGGAGATATGATTATTTTTAAACCATCCCTACTAATTAAAAATGTTGGGTTATTGAGTAGGTTCAGTAAGGATGAAGCCTTCGAAGAAATAGGTGCACCTACAGAAATTGATGTCGATTTATCATTTTTATTTTATGAAACTCTGTGGATCGGAGCTTCCTTTAGAACGGCAATAGAGGCTTTCAATGATACTAGTTCATTTGATTCTATTGACCTTTGGGCTGCCTATTATTTACAAAATGGTTTAAGAATCGGAGCTGCGTTTGATTATTCATTGACAAAGTTGCAAGGTCCAGCAAATGGATCGTTCGAGATTATGCTAGGGTATGAGTTCAATTATAAAACAAAACAAATTGTAACTCCACGTTACTTTTAATCGGCTAGTTTAGGGATTTTCAATAGTGTTGTAGTTTCATTTTATAAAAACCTTTTAACTCAAGATACGTAAACTACAAAATGAGAAAACTACTAGACTTTAATTTGTAAAATTTGGGTGATCAAGATTCACCTAAGACACAATTTTCCAAAAAAAATAATTCTCCCCAATTATAAGGGATGATTAAAACACTAGAAAAATGATAAAAAAGAAGGTGATTTTAGCTTTACTACTTTTTTTAATAGCCTCAAGTAGTTCATTTGCTCAACTTTCCAAAGAAAAAAGAGCACGAAAGTATATGGAAGAACTCAATTATATGGGGGCAATTGAATTGTACAATCAGATTCTTGATAAGGATGATAATCCTGAAGCTAAAATTAATATTGCAGAGGCTTACCGAAAAGTCAATGATTCAGAAAATGGCGAATATTGGTATGGGCAGGTTGTGCAGTTACCTGATGCTGAACCAATTCATAAATTATATTACGGACAGATGCTCCAGCGAAATGGAAAATGCGACTTGGCAAAAGAATATTACCAAGCATATGTTGATGCAGTTCCTCAAGATCAACGTGGACAGTATTTAGTTCAAGCATGTGATTATGAAGATGAATTACGAACTAAAAATGCAGGTATATATGAAATAGTGCATGTTGACTTCAATTCCAATTTAGATGATTTTAGCCCATCATATTATAATGATGGTTTAGTATTCGCATCGGAAAGAGATAAAGGAATTGCAGTAGTTCGTACCACAGAATGGACAGGGAATCCTTTTAATGAATTATTCCAAGTGGAAAGACAGAAGGAGGGAAAAGAATCTGCGGAATATATTTACAATAAACCTGTAAAGTATTCTAAAAAATTAAATTCTAAATTTCACGATGCAGCGGTAACATTTAACAAAGACCAATCAATAATCTATTTTACCAGAAATAATATTATGAATGGAAAGGTGGGAAAAGATGATGATGGAATTATTCGTTTGAAAGTATTTTCAGCGAGAATTTCTGGTGAAGATTGGGAAGATATAAAAGGGTTACCTTTTAATTCTGATGAATACTCAGTTGCTCACCCAACTTTGACAGCTGATGGAAGTAAAATGTATTTTTCATCTGACATGCCAGGTGGTTTTGGCGGAATGGATTTGTATATGACATCAATGGATGGAAATAGCTGGGGTCCACCTATAAACCTTGGAGCGAGGATTAATACAGAGGGAAATGAAATATTTCCTTACTTTGATAGTCACAGTGAAAAGTTATATTTTGGATCGAATGGACATGTTGGTTTAGGTGGATTAGATATTTATTATATGGATGATCTAGGAGATGATCAGTTTGGTGACGTCATTAATATGGGATATCCATTGAATACTATTTCCGATGATTTTGGAATTATTTTTGGCGAAGAGGGAAAGGAAGGATATTTTACTTCTGATCGAGAAGGTGGAGTAGGGCGTGATGATATTTACGCTTTTAGAAAATCTGCCGCCACAATGGAAATCCTCGTAATAGATGAAGTTACTGGAGAACCGATTCCAGGAGCAACAGTTATGAGTGATTGCTCAGAAATAGAGATGTTTACGAATCCAGAGGGGAAAATCATGATAGATATGAAAATGGATCAGTGCTGTAATTTCTCAGCTAGTATGGAAGAATATTTAGGCAATATGAAAGAGGGATGTACTAAGAGTGTAGACATGGGGCAAAAAGTTTTTGTTGAAATTCCTTTAAAAAAGAAAGTACTCTTTAATTTAGATGTATTTGTTGTTGATCCAACTTCTGGTATTCCTATTGAAGGAGCAATGGTTTCTTTAACAAATGACTGTGAGGGAACTGAGCTAGAAACTGTTTTTACTGATTCTACAGGAACTCTTTCATTTGAGCTATTTGACGAGTGTTGCTACACAATTACAGCTAAAAAGGAGGGTTATTTTGGTAGTCCTGTGGAAAACCAATGTACTCGTGGATTGACTGAGCCAACAACATTGCAGGCTGTAGTTAATTTGAGTCCGATTTCTGCCTCAGTTGTAGAATTGGATTTAAATAACCCTGACTCTGAAGGATATGATCCAAGTTATGAAGGGAATCCATCTGATAATATTAATCAAGATCTTCCAATTTACGATGTTGAACAAGATTTATACATTGACTCAAATTCAGAAGAACCATTTTCTGGTACAATCGGTAACATTACATATGAAGATGGCCAATTAAAAGATGGAGGATCAAGCTCAGCATGGGAACAATCTCCAACTGAACCAGGAGAGGAGGGCTATTATGCCTACTTGCTTCACATTTACTATGATTTTGATCAATCCTATTTAAGGGATGAGGCTCAACCTGAGATTAATAAATTATGTAAAATGATGATTGAAAATTCTGATTTAATTATTGAGGTTGCATCACATACAGATTCTAGAGGTTCATTTAGATACAACAGAAGCCTTTCTCAGAGAAGAGCAGAATCTGTTGTTCGTGCACTAATGGATTGTGGAATAGCTGAAGAGAGATTAGTTGCAAGAGGATATGGTGAAAAGAAAAATGTAAACAACTGTGCTAATCGAATTCCATGCTCTGAAAGAGAACATCAAATGAATCGACGAACTGAGTTTAGAGTAATTGGATGTCTAAGCTGTTCAATTGGTGATTCATTATCGAAAGAGAATCTTGATACAAAAGTTGATGAATGCGCAAGTTGTCCATTCTAAATTAGAACGACTATTTTGCTTGTTCTGTATAAAAATTAAAAAAACGGTCTAGCCTTTCAAGGGCTAGACCGTTTTTTTTGATAAGAGAGAAAAAAATAAACATTAGATGTTGCTACATTTAATGTTTATGTATATATTTGCAATTCAATTAATGAGATGAGATTAGAAGAAGAAATCAAGCAAAGTAAATTTAAGGATGAAACTCACAAATTAGGTGTAAATATCATTTATTCTGCCTCGTGGTTGAGTTCAAAGCATCTGCGTGTTTTGAAGGAATTCAATCTTTCAATCCAGCAGTTTAATATTTTGCGTATTCTTCGTGGCAGACATCCTGAATCTGCAACTGTTAAATTATTGAGTGAAAGGATGATTGATAAAATGTCTAATGCTTCTCGATTAGTTGAAAAGTTAAGGCATAAAGGATTAGTGGAAAGAACCTCGTGTCCTGAAGATCGAAGGAGTGTTGATATTGCAATTACAAGGGAAGGATTAGAAATAATAAATCAGGCTTCAAAAGTTACTGAGAATGAAATGAAAAATGCGCTTTCTACCTTGACTAAAAAAGAGGCAAAACAGCTAAATGAATTATTAGATAAAATGAGAGATTAAAACTTCTCATTTTTTTTGAATAAATAGATGTATATACATTTAATGTATAGACTTTTAAAGTACAAATTGTTGGCGAAATATATTTACTCACAATTCCGAGAAATGTTTAAATCGGAGTTTTAAAATCAAATTAAGAATTATGAAAAATTTAATCACACTAACATTCGTAGTATTTTTTGCATTCGCATTCACTCCAAATAATATTGGAGAAGGATTATCTGTAGACACTAATAAAAGTGAAATTACTTGGAAGGGTTATAAAGTAACAGGAGAACATGCTGGAACTTTAAAAGTAAAAAGTGGAGATCTAAACTTCACTGATGGAAAATTAACTGGGGGGAATTTTGTAATAGACATGGCAAGTTTGGCGGTTACTGATTTAAAAGGTGGAATGGCTGACAAATTAGCAGGGCACCTAAAATCACCTGACTTTTTTGGAACTGAAAAATTTCCGACAGCTAATTTTGATATTACAAAAGTTGTATCTAGAGGTAAAGTAGGGGAGTATAAAATTACTGGAAACTTAAAGATCAAAGAAGTGACTAAAGAAATTAAATTCAATGCAGTTGTATCTGAGGCTAATGGATTGAAAACTGCTAAAGCTGATATTACTTTAGATAGATCTGATTTTAATGTAAGATATGGATCAGGAAGTTTCTTTGATAATTTGGGAGATAAGACTATTTATGATGAGTTTGACTTATCTGTTAACCTAGTAGTTAAGTAAAAAATCATTAAGTAAAAGTATCATAAATTTTATGATACTTTTACTTAGAATTAATATTCTATAGACACTAGTTATAAGCTAATTGTAAACAAATTAGTTGAATTAAAGGAGATCTATTCTGTAATTATATTTTAAGAATCGAATATAAAAAAGTTGGAGGCAAGTTATTTTAATCCACACAGCAGTTTTTTAAAATTGGGTGGATGGGTTATTAACCCAGCTTTAATTAATAAAGTTTTGGAAAGAATTTAGAGTTATAATTTAATCTTATTTTTCACATCACCTTATTTCAGCATGACATTAGCGTTGCCTTGGTTCGAAATAATGACTCACAACTTACAAAGTGAATAATTACTGAATCAATAAAGGATAGGTTATATTTATAAACTATCCTTTATCTCAAAATTCGATTAGTTGTTTTTTATTAATTCTTTGGTAATCATTAATTTACTGCCAACTATTTTTACAAAATACATTCCATTTGGAACATTTCCTATATCTACAGAATGAATATATTCTTCTAAACCATCAATTTTTAAACTATCTAGTAAAACCCTTTTTCCCATTAAATCAAATAATTCAACTCGCACCTTTCCAGAAATATTTTTCATCAGAATATCTACTTGTGATTTAGCCGGATTTGGAAAGATTACCACTTCCTGGTTTTTTAAATCAAAATTTTCATTTGAAACTGTGATTTGATTTTGGATAAAAAAGTCTTGATTAGTGTGGATAAATCCATTTAGAATTGAACCAGGTTGACCAGTACCCTTCGTATTTCCATCGGCGCTTCTGAAAACTGCTGCTAACCAGTAAACTAAATCACCATTAGAAAGTCCGAAATAATCTTTTGGAGTCAAAGTAATTTCCCAAAGATCAGGACTATTAGTTATCTCTGTCATTTCACCCACTCCATTGTCCTGTCCCCAATTTCCAATCACATTCCCCCAAGCATTATTTTGAGGTGTTGTGGTTTCAATTAAGCCAACACTACTGTGCATATATATTTTATCCGCATTAATTAACTCGCTATTTCCTTTTTTAGCATTAAAGGTAATTGTGATTTCATCATCAATTGTGTAGGCTGCTGGTTCAACAGTAATAAATGGTTGGTCAGAGTCAACATCATAAAAAATGACTCCATTTCGAAATCCCATTCCAACATTCATATTGTCAGCATCCCTAAAATACATACCAATTTTGAATGGCTGATCATTTGCCCCAAGTGAATAATAATCAGCTATTGTTAAAGTGATTTCCCAAATGTCAGGACTTACTTCTGTCATCAAACCAATTCCATCATCTGTAAATGTTCCTACAATATTTTCTAAAGTGGTACTTGATGGATCAGATAAAATAACTCCTGAATGTATGTAAACTTTTTCTGCATCAACTAATCCTGCAGTTCCATTTGGTGATGCTTTTTTAGCATCAAAGGTAATTGTGATTTGATCATTTTTAGTAAAAGGGACAGGTGAGATGGTAACTGGGTTTTCATAGACTGCAACCACTCCTGGCAAACCATCATTTAATTTTTTATCTGTAAAAATATGCCACTCACCCGCTTTCAAATTAATCATTTCACTTGTGAGATTCACATCAATGCTATCTCCTGAAAAGTAATCATACCATATTCCACTTGATGGAAAATTTGGATTAATTGATTCGTCTCCTAAGCCAAAATTTCCAATTACCACTAAATCAATTTGTCCAACATTATTATAAACTAATCGTCGAGTCGATCCACTAGTTTTATGATTTGTCTGAGCAAAAGATAATGTATCAGCTCCTATTGTATTTCGAACATCCAAAATTCCTTGATAAGCATCATAAATATATTGGCGTAAAGGGTCTTCATAATATCCTAATCCACCTGAGCCCCAAGGTAGAGGTTTGTTGCCTACTCGACCATTAAAATCAATATGAATATCGTAACCTAACTCGTCAAATTGCCACAACATTTTCGGTCCTGGATTTAAGAAACCAAAGGCAGCAGCCATTTTTACACGCTCATACATAACTAAAGGATTTCCAATATCGTATGCTCCATTAGATTGACCTTCTGTCAAACAATGTTCTGCAATTCGTCTTTCATCATGACTATCAAAAAATGTAACATGGTCTTGAGAATTCATCCCGCCAAAATTACCTGTTATATTTCCAACGGTTGCAGGAACGAAATCGTAACTTTTATTTCGCCACATTTTCATTCCATAATCGCCCAAAATTGTTTCTTCATTACTTGGAGCCCAATGTTCTAATATGATGTAGCACTCTGGATCGAAATCCCAAATTTCATCAGCCATTCGTTTCATTATATTAATCCTGGATTGATCAAATCCGTCCACACTACCACCTGGTGCGTAATTTGTAAAACCTTTTGTAAAATCGAATCGGTAACCATCCACATGATATTCTTCAATCCAAAATTTATTTAATCGATCCAGGAAATCAATCACATAAGGTGATTCATGATTCCAATCATATCCCCATTGATATTGGCCAACATAATCTTTGTTGAACCAAGGATTAATTGCGGAGGGCGTTCCAGTATTTTCATCGAAGTACATTTTGACCATTGGATTTTGACCAAAGGCATGATTCATTACTACATCCATGATTACAGCCAAACCATGTTGATGAGCAATTTCGATAAAATGTTTAAGGTCCTCTTTTGTACCATAATATTTGTCAGGTGCAAAATAATAGGCTGGATTATAGCCCCAAGATTCATTCCCTTCAAATTCATTCCATGGCATGATTTCAATTGCATCAACACCCAAGTTTGCAATATATGCCAATGAATCTTCCAAATCTTCCCAAGAGTGGGTACCTATAAAGTCACGAACTAATAATTCATAAATTACCAAGTGATTTACATCAGGTCTTTCCCAGGAATCTTCAGAAGGTCCCCAAGGGTAGTCAATTTGACCAGTTTGCAAAACGGAGGCAAAGCCAAAATCAGTTTTATCATAGAAAGGAAGGTTAGGAAAAGTAACCTCATCAATCCATTGGTCATTCCATGGATCAGCAGTTTGTTCAGCATATGGATCACCAACTTTTACACCTTCTTCCATCCAATATTGGAAAACGTAGGGTTGATTTGGTGTGAGGCCTGTTAATTCCAACCAAAAGTATTGACTATTGGGTGTTTTTTTCATTTGATAGTTATCAAGTGCAATCCAGTTATTGAAATCACCTAATACAAAGACAAAATCTTTATTTGGCGCCTCCAAAACTAAAGTAACTTTTGAGGCATCTGATGTATCATAATTGATTCCTGATTTGACATTAATAGGTAAATTTTCGACAACCACAGGTTGTAAAATAGTAATTGCGTAATCTTTTTCTGTTTCTAATTCATCACCATTAATAATTGCGGTAATTTTTATTTGAACCAACCCACTAGCAGAGGGAAAGTAAGAATGATTAATAAAAGTTCCAGAGGAGACACTTGCTTTTTCTTCAAAACCAGTTCCTTCATTCACCCAGATTTTCATGGAAGAAACCTCATTAGAAGCAGTACCCGAAATTGAAACTGGTTGGCCTGATGATAAAAATTCGCTATCATTTGTTGGTGCATTGATTGAAACATAATCACCTGAATTCAAATTAATATAAATATCTAAATTTGGTTCTACTGTCCCCCAACCGTAATTCCCGGGAGCTAATGTAGCTTTGATAGTTCCATCAGCATTTCTAAATACCAATGATAATCTAAAAATATCTTCATTGCTTGGTACTCCGTAATATTCAAGAATTGTAGGTGTAAAATCAATTTGCCATTTATCAGTTTCGCCAGCTACTGGAGTCATTTCACCAATACCATCATCTGCTCCCCAGTTGCCAATTACATATTGCCAGTTTGTGCTTGTTGGACCGTCTATAATGGCACCATGGTGTAAATAAACTTTGCTAGCTCCAATTAATTCACCATTACCTTCTGAGGCATCAAAAATTAAGATAGCATTATCTCCAGCTCCTGCGTCGGGAGGAGAAAGGGAGACCATTTGTGCATTTGTAAAGAGATATAAAAAACTTAGAAGAGGTAATAATATTATTTTTTTCATCGATTTTTTTTATTGGAGTTTGCGGAAAAATTTAAAACTTGCGGAAGTTGAAGTTGCATATAAAATCAGAGGTTTGTTGCGACTTCTAAACTCTTAAATGAATCATAAAATGAGAAGAATAGAAAATAGTTATGTATTAGTATTTTCATTTATTTCTTCTTCAAAATTTAGATTTTTAATTTTTAATTATTAAGTTTGTGTCATTCTGACCCAAAGTACTGAAAAATAATCCTACTTTCAAAATTAAAATTTAAGGACTGATTTGAAATTGAATTATTAAAACCCAGTGGAAGAAGGAATATAAAATTTTATACTTACGCTCATAGGTCATACAAGTTTAGAAACAAAATCAAATAAATCGGTGGATTTTGCTGGAATAAAAAACAACCGAAAGATACACACATTTAACATGACAATAGTTTATTTTTAGGTTAATTGTTGGCGGCTGTCTAATGGTCTAACCTTCAAGCTCAGAAAAATAAGGTCATTTGTTTTTCACAAAATGCAAAACTATATGAAATTCAAAATTTACATTCCCAAAAAAGGATTTCTTCTTTTTTTAGCTTTTCTACTTGTTGGTTTTTATACCAATGGTCAACGAACAATTACAGGAGTTTTAACTGATGCCAAGAATGGCGAAACTTTGATAGGAGCCAATATTCTGATCGAAGGAACAGATACAGGTACTACGACTGATATTGATGGGGCTTATACCCTTGATATTCCAGAGGGGGCAACTAACTTAGTTTTTAGCTATACTGGGTTTACTACTAAAGTAATTACTATTGGAGCATCGAACATTATCAATGTTCAAATGATTGTGGGATCTGTTCTTGAAGAAGTTATTATTATTGGGTATGGTTCAACCAAAAAAGAGGATGCAACTGGCTCTATTCAAGTAGTGAATCAAAAAGCATTTAATAAGGGTTCAATTACGTCACCTCAAGAATTATTGGCTGGAAAAATCGCTGGTGTTAATATAACAACGAATAGTGGTGCACCAGGAGATGGGGCTGTCATCCGAATTCGTGGAGGTTCTTCCTTAAATGCATCAAATGATCCTTTGATTGTTATCGATGGGGTACCAGTTGATAATGGAGGCATCTCAGGCTCCAGAAATTCTCTTAATTTGATTAATCCAAATGACGTTGAAACTTTTACAGTTTTAAAAGATGCATCAGCAACGGCTATTTATGGAAGTAGAGCTTCTAATGGAGTTATTTTAATTACTACTAAAAAAGGTAAGCTTGGTAAAAAAGTTGATGTAAATTATAGTGGTAATATTTCTTCAAGTAGCATAATAAATACAATTGATGTTTTTGATGCAAATTCTTATCGTGCATTAATTACTGAGACTTATGGTGAAGGAAGTACAGAAGTGGCCTCTTTAGGAAATACGGATACCGATTGGCAGAACGAAATTTATGGTTCGGCATTTGGTCAAGACCATAGTTTGAGTTTATCAGGAGGGGTAGGAGATATTTTACCTTACAGAGCATCTTTTGGATATACCGATAAATCAGGTGTTTTGAAAAATGATAAATTTGAAAGATCAACTGCTTCCTTAAATCTTTCTCCAGGATTTTTAGAAAATAAATTGCAAGTTAATTTTAACTTTAAGGGAATGTGGTCAAAAAATAATTTTGCGGACCGTGGTGCAATTGGTAATGCTATTTCTTTTGATCCAACTCAACCAATTTTTGATAGCGAGAGCCCTTACGGTGGATACTTTACTTACTTTGCTGATGCAATGAAAAATCCTAATAGGTTGTCACCAACAAATCCAATGGCACTTTTGGACATGAGAGAAGACATTGGGAAAGTTTCTAGATATGTGACAAATGTGAGTGCTAATTACCGACTTTGGTTTTTGCCAGACCTTCGCGTTAATTTGAATTTAGGATATGATTATTCTAAAGGAAGAGGTACTGTTAAAGTTCCTACAGTCGCGTCTTTCTCATTTAATCCAATCACAGGCGGTGGGGTAAATAATAAGTATAACCAAACTAAAAAGAACGAATTACTTGAATTCTATTTAAACTATGTAAAGGAATTTGGAAAAAGTAAACTAGATGTGATGGGGGGATACTCTTGGCAACATTTCTTTGTTGAAAATTACTCGTTGCGTTCAGATGTGGCTGGAACACCTGAAGAGACAGTTGAGAGAATCGAACCTCGAGAGTATTATTTATTATCACTTTTTGGACGTGTGAATTATACTTTGCAAGACAAGTATTTATTTACATTTACATTGCGTCAAGATGGTTCTTCTCGTTTTTCAAAAGATAATCGATTTGGATTGTTTCCAGCAGCTGCATTTGCTTACAAAATTTATGATAACAAGGAGGGTAAATTTAATAAGCTTAAATTAAGATTAGGTTATGGCGTAACTGGTCAACAGGACATAGGAGATAGTCATCAAGAATTAGATTATTATGCCTACCTACCAGTTTATACTTTAGGTTTGGAAAGTGCTCAGTATCAATTTGGAAATACTTATGTTTCAACTTTCCGTCCGGAAGAATACGATGCAAATATCAAATGGGAAACTACTACTACATATAATGTGGGAGTTGATTTCGGATTTTTTAAAGATCGGGTTTATGGTTCTGCAGAATATTATATTCGAAAAACAAAGGATTTATTGAATAGAATTCCAGTTCCAGCAGGAACTAACTTATCTAATTTTGTAACTACAAATGTTGGGAATTTAGAAAATAAAGGGGTGGAGCTATCATTAAATTTTGTACCAGTTCAGACTAAAGATATTCTTTGGGAATTTGGATTCAATGCAACAAGAAATGAAAATAAAATTACGAAATTAACTGCAACCAATGATCCCGATTATCAAGGTGTTTTGGTGGGAGGAATTGCTGGAGGAGTTGGTTCTAATATTCAAATTCATAGTGTGGACTATCCTGCATTTTCATTCTTTGTTTATGAGCAAGTTTATGCTGAAAATGGTGATCCTATCGAAGGACTTTATGTAGATAGAAATGGCGATGGTGTAGTTTCTCCTGATGATCAATATCGATTTGAAAAAGCAGCACCAGATTATTTCTTTGGTTTTACATCTAACCTAAGTTATAAGAATTTTGATTTAGCAGTTGCAGCTAGAGCGAACTCAGGAAACTATGTTTACAACAATGTACAATCGAATACTTTTTATAATCGATTGTTTTTATCACCAAATGTTTTGTCAAATTCAATAACAGATATTGATAACATTCAATTTGAAAATCCTGAATATTTTAGTGACCACTTCGTACAAAATGCTGCATTTTTTCGACTAGATCACATTACAGCTAGTTACAGATTTGATAATGTTTACAAAGACAAAGGGTCTATCACTATTTCTGCGACTTTACAAAATCCATTGGTTATCACACCTTATTCAGGTGTTGATCCAGAACTTCAAAGTGGAATTGATAATAATATTTACCCAAGAACTCGAACAATACTTTTAGGAGTAAGTGCGAATTTTTAAAAATAATTAGACAGAAAATTCAAATAAGATGAAAAATAAATTCTACACAAAATCAATATTCATATTCCTTGTTTTGGTAATTACATTCACTGCTTGTTTTAATGATTTGGATACAGTTCCTTTAGATGAAAACCAAATTACAGCAGCTACAGCTTACGATAATCCAGAAGCATATAAGCAAGTTTTAGCAAAATTATATGCAGGACTTTCTCTTACAGGTCAAGAGGGACCATCAGGTCAGGCAGATATTGAAGGAATTGATGAGGGATTTGGCCAATATTTAAGAGCACTTTGGTATCATCAAGAATTTCCAACAGATGAAGCGGTTGTTGGTTGGAATGACCAAACAATTGGTGATTTTCATGAGCAAGATTGGGATGCAAATGACAATTTTATTTTTGCATTTTATAGCCGAATTTATTATCAAATTTCCGTTTGTAATGAGTTTATGAGAGAGACAACTGATGAGAAATTAGATGAAAGAGGAGTCGATTCTGATCTTCGAGGACAAATTCAAACGTTTAGAGCTGAGGCTAGATTTTTAAGAGCATTAAGTTATTGGCATGCTTTAGATCATTTCCGAAATGTTCCATTTGTTACAGAGGATGATATTGTTGGTTCATTTTTTCCAGAACAAATTAAGGCTGCAGATTTATATACATGGATTGAATCTGAGTTACTTGAAATTGAAGTCGATTTAAAGGCTCCTCGTACTAATGAATATGCACGAGCAGATCAAGCAGCTGCATGGATGTTGTTGTCAAAATTATATTTGAACGCAGAAGTTTATGCTGGGAAAAATGCTTACTCAGATGCGATTACATACACTAAAAAAGTAATTGATTCTGGATATTATTTAGATGAAAATTATCAAGATTTATTTTTGTCAGATAATTATTTATCTGACGAAATAATTTTTCCAATTGTATTTGATGGACAATTTACCCGGACTTGGGGAGGAATGACTTTTATTCTGAGAGCAAGTATTGGAGGTAATATGATCTCATCAGAGTTTGGAGTAGAAAGTGGATGGGGAGGAACTCGTGCAACTAGTGCTTTGGTTAATAAATTTCCAGTTATAGCTGGTGGAGCTGGAGGATTAATTGTAGCTCCTCAAACAGGTAATACCTATCCAGAAATTTTTGTAGCAGGATCTTACGCTGGATGGCAATTTACTAATGCAAGTAAATTATCCTCTCCATTAGAAAATGATGTTTACGAAGGTTTTGTTTATTTTGAAAACCCAAATACCCAAATTAAATTTACTCCAAATGCGAACCTTACAGTTAACTACGGAGATATTGGAGGTGATGGAACTTTAGACGAGGGAAATAGTAGTCCTAATATTGTAATTCCGGATGCAGGAGGTTATAAAGTGACTGTTGATTTAGTTAACTTAACTTATTCTTTTGAACCTGCTAATTGGGGGTTGATTGGATCGGCAACTGCTGACGGTTGGGATTCTGATCAAGATATGACTTATAATGTAGCAGAGGGAGCTTGGTCGATAACAGCACTTCTACAGCCTGGTGTTATTAAGTTTAGAGCAAACGATGGATGGGATTTGAACTTTGGAGATGATGCAGCTGATGCTATCTTAGAAGAGGGTGGAGGAGATATTAATATTGAAAACGCAGGAACATATAAAATTTTACTGTACATCGACAAACCTGATTACACTTATTCAATTGAAACTAATACAGTTGATAGTAGGGCAATGTTCCATGTGGATGGGCAAAATAGAGTAATCGAGAAAATTGCAGAATTTACAGAAGGTTACCCTCCTACGAAATTTAAAAATATTAATCGCGATGGATCAAATGGTTCTGATGTTAGATGGGTAGATATTGATTTTCCAATGTTTCGGCTTGCTGATGCGTATTTAATGTATGCTGAAGCGGTACTTCGGGGAGGTTCAGGTGGAGACATGACAACTGCTACTGATTATATAAACAACGTACGATTTAGAGCATATGGAGAAGACGCTGGAAATATCACAATGGCGGATTTAGATTTACAGTTTATCTTAGATGAACGAGCAAGAGAATTACATTGGGAATGTCACCGACGAACAGATTTAGTTCGATACAATCAATTGACAACAAGTGATTATATGTGGGATTTTAAAGGAGGCAATCCATCTGGAGCTGCAGTTGATGCTAAATATAATTATTTTCCAATCCCTGCTGCTGATATCGGAGCGAATCCAAATCTAGATCAAAATGGTGGATACTAAGAAATTATGAATATCAAATAAAGTACAAGGAATATTTAAGTTGATTATTTGGTTTGATACTTATACAGTTAGACATTTAGTACTTAACCTAATTCACTGAAAAAGATAATCTAAAAATATTCTATTTACTTTTTTTCAAAAATAAAAGTAAGTGTTCTAAAAATTTTTTAAAAATGAAACAATATATTTTTTCTATTTTAGGCATAGTTCTATTCTTTATAGCTTGCAATGAAAAAGACCAAGATCCTATAATTAACTTAGGAGCAGTTCCCGTAATTATAAATCCAGCATCAGGAACCTTATTTACTTTAGATGAAACTATGGCTGACGAATTACTACCCGGAGCTGCTTGGACTAATGCCGACTTTGGGTATCAAGCAGGGATTACCTATAGTCTGCAAATTGATGCAGCGGGGAATGATTTTGCAGAAGCAATAACTTTAGGAGTAACTTCTGAATTGTCTTTGGAAGAATTGACACAAGGGAAGTTAAATAATATTCTTTTGGCAAAAGGGCTTCCATTTGGTTTTGAGAATGAACTGGAAATACGTGTTTGCGCAAAGGTAAGCGACTTGGTAGATGAACTTTGCTCTGATGCTGTTTCTATAAAGGTGAATCCATATCAAGCAGAAGTTGTTTATCCAAAACTAACTGTTCCAGGTGATTATCAATTACCAAATGCATGGGATCCCTCTGATGAGAATTACTCAGTTTACTCTAGAAGAAGTGATGAAGTTTATGAGGGTTATATTTACTTTGGAATAGATAGTGCAGTTTATAAATATGCGCAAGGGTTAAGCTGGGCAGTCAATTGGGGCGATTATGATCCTATCGATTGGGCTTTAGATTTTGCAGATGTAGGAAATGATATTCCAATTTCGGATGGATACGGAATGTATTTTTTAACCTGCGATTTGAACATGTTGACTCATGCACAAATGAAAACTGATTGGGGAGTATTAGGTTCCGCAACTTCTGGAGGTGCTACTACAGATGTAGATTTTGTTTGGGATGAAACTAAATTAGCATTGACTGCTACTTTAGATTTGGTAGAAGGAGGTATCAGATTTAGAGCAAACGATTCAGATGACTTTACCTTTGGAGATAATTTTGCCAACGGCACATTGGAATTAGATGGAGATGATATAGCCATTTCAGAAGCTGGTAATTATACAGTTGATTTATACTTGACAGTATCAGATTATTATTTTGAATTGACAAAAAATTAAATAAAAATCGGATATACTTTGAGGTGTACCCGGTATTAGAATAAATAAAAAAGTACAAATTCCATAACTATATTTTTCAAAATAAATCTAGTGCCGAACTAGAATTTTTAATCACAAATCAAACTATAAGTATGATGAAAAATTTACTAACAATTACACTACTATTTTTTGTAACAATTTCTTTTGGTCAATTTGACTCGTTAGGTATTATTGGTTCTGCAACTGATCAAGGTTGGGGTGCACAAACTAATATGACAAATGACATGACCAATACAGATCTTTGGACGATTAATATTAATTTAAAAAATGGAGCTGCAAAGTTCCGTACTGATGATACATGGTTAACTAATTGGGGAGCTGCTGATTTTCCAATGGGAACAGGAACTCAAGGTGGAGCCGATGTTCCAATACCTGGTGGAAACTTTGATGTAACATTTAATTCTGCAACAGGTGAATATAATTTTGATTTTCAGGATAGTATCTATGCTCAAGTTGGATTAATTGGAGAAGCGGGAATCGATTGGAGTACGGATATATTTTTGACTCCTGTAGCTAATGCACCATGGACATTCCGAGATACTTTAGACTTAAATGCCGGTGAATGTAAGTTTCGTGCTGATGGTGTTTGGATGGACGAATGGGCTGATGGTGGAGGTGGATTGAGTGGTGTAGCTGCAACTTCAGGTGGAAGTAATTTTGTTATTCCTTCTTCTGGGGAATATCTAGTAGAAATAAATACTGCAACAGGTGAATATAATATCTCTTCTTTTATTCCTATTTATTCAACGATGGGAGTAATCGGAGCAGGTTCTCCAACTGGAACTTGGGACACGGAAATGGGCATGTCAAACATTAATGGGAATGTTCATCAATGGGCGATTACCGGTGATTTCGATGGAGAGTTTAAATTCAGAGGAGACAGTTCATGGGATTATAACTGGGGAACTGACGCAGTTCAAGATTTCCCAATAGATACAGCTTTATTTGGTTCTGGTTCAAATATTAATGCTCCAATGGGAACCTATTTATTGGAATTCAATGATACTTCTGGTATCTATGAATTTAAAGATCCTATTGTTGATTATGCGACTATTGGAGTAATAGGTAGTTCAGTGGGAGGATGGGATAATGATATTGATATGTTTAAAAATCCAGATCCTACTGCTTCTGATGATTGGTTGCTAACTATAACAGTTGGAGATGGAGAATTGAAATTCCGTGCAGATGATGCTTGGGATAATAGCTGGGGAGATACAGGTTTTCCTACTGGTTCTGGTTCAAATAATGGGGATCCAAATATTACTGTTTTTGCTGGTACATGGACAATTGCATTTAATTCGACAACTGGTGATTATAGTTTTACGCCTGCTTCTTTAGGATCAATCGGTCCTGCATCACCAACTGGGGGTTGGGATGACGATACTGATTTTACTCAGGATGCAACTACAGTTGGATTATGGACAGCGACTCAAGCTTTAACGGCTGGTGAGTTTAAAATGAGAAAAGATGATGATTGGTTACGTAACTGGGGAGGTATCGATTTCCCGATGGGAGCTGCAACTCAAGATGGTCCAAATATTAATATCGCTGCTGCTGGTAATTATTTTATTTCATTGCAGACGACAAATCCATTTGCTATTTCCGATGAATATAATGGAGATTATTCATTTTCAATTTTGGATGGAGTAAATAATCCATTTACCGTAAATGATGTGAAAATATTTCCTAATCCAGCAACTGATTTAGTAAATGTTACTATCGAAGGTGTTGATTTGCAGGGAGATGCACAAGTAGTGGTTTTCGATATGACTGGTAGATTAATGCAAACTGGAATTTACGAATCAGCTAACAATATTTCTTTCAACGTTGCTAATTACCCTACAGGCTTTTATGTAATTCAAATGAGAGGAGAAGGTTTCTTGATTTCGAAAAGATTTGCAGTAACGAAGTAGTTTTTCTGAGTATAAAATAAAACCCTTTCAATTGATTTTGGAAGGGTTTTATTTTTGGAAGAATTATATCCTAGAAGGTGTGGTAATTTTCAGGAATTCTAACTTATCTAAAACCTCACATTTGGGCCAATCCTAATTTGTTGGTCTCGTAAAACCGGAAGCCATATCCCGGAAAATAAATATAAAAAATAAAATAATTACAAAGATTTAAAATGTAATTGTTTTGTTGCGTTATTTATTTTAAATCCAAAATTGTGGCTCCATTTTTCGCTACTTGAATTTTATTATCCAAGGAAAAAACCTTTCCATCTAAGACATCTGTCCCTATTGTTTTTCCTTTTAACATCTCAGCATATCGACTTAAATCTATAGTTGTTTCATTTTGGTTTTTATTAAAAATAATCATCACCTTTTGATCATCATTATACCTGAAATAAACATAAATTCCATCTTTAGGAATGAAATGCATCAATTTTCCATTATGGATGGCAGTTGCTGATTGTCTCCAATGTAAAAGCTTTGTTGTAAAATCTTTAGCTTTTTTTTGTTGAACTGTTAAACCCTTGCCAGTAAACGCATTGACCTCATCACTTTTCCATCCACCAGGGAAATCACTCCTAATAATTCCATGATCACCACTACCACTCATCAAAATTTCAGTACCATAATAATATTGTGGAATTCCTCGCATCGTTGCAACAAAAATCATGGCTTGTTGGTATTTATTATAATCATCATTCATCTGAGCAAAGATTCGTTTCATATCATGATTGTCAGGAAAGATAACCAAGTTCATTGGGTCAGGATAAAGATAATCTAGAGCTAACATTTCATAAACTCTAATCCAACCAGAATTCCAATTTTCTTTTTCATTAAGTGCTTTTGACATTGACATTTGAATAGGGAAGTCCATCACACTTTTTAACTCAGAAGTATAACCGTTTGGATTATTTTTTCCTTTCTGCCAATACGAAACAATTGTAGGATGTTCATACCATTCCTCTCCAACAATATTTAAATATGGATATTCTTTCATCATCGCTTTAGTCCAATCAGTCATAAAGTCCATATCAGGATAAGGGTAAGTATCCATCCGAATTCCAGATAAACCTAAATATTCTACCCACCAAATACTATTTTGTATTAAGTATTTTGCAAAGAGTGGATTCCTTGGATTTAAATCAGGCATAGTTTCTACAAACCATCCATCAGTAAATTGTTTTTTATCAAAATCAGAAACATATGGATCTTGCAAAACGGTTTTGCGGTGATTTGTAAATGTCATTTCATCCCATTGGTTAATCCAATCATCAGAAGGTAAATCATCCATCCACCAATGAAAGGAACCACAATGATTGACAATCATATCCATGATTAATTTCAATCCTTTTGCTCTAGCTGTTTCTGCAAAATCTTGGTAAGATTCATTTGTTCCAAAACGAGGGTCAACTTTATAAAAATCTGTAGTCGAATATCCATGATAAGAATAAACTTCCATATCATTTTCTAAAACTGGATTTAACCAAATTGAGGTAAAACCTAAATCTTTGATATAATCCAAACTGTTTTTCATGCCTTGAATATCACCTCCATGTCTTCCGCCTTTATCACTTCGATTTGCTTTTTGTTTCATCCCTTCAATATTATCATTGGAAGGATTTCCATTCGCAAATCGGTCTGGAGTGATTAAATATATTGCATCTCTGGAGTCGAAACCAACGATTTCGTCAGCACCTCGTTTTCGATCTAAGAGTTGAAAAGGGTGGGAGGTTATTTTTATTTTATTTTGATAAAAATCAATATTTATCGTTCCTGCATTTGCATTTGTATTTATTAAAATGTCAAGGAAAAGATAGTTTGGATTTTGGACTTTTGTAACTTGTCGAATTGTCAAATCAGTAGATTCTATTTTTGGATCTAGGTCTGCAATATTTTCACCGTAGACTAAAAGTTGGATATTTTGATGTTCCATTCCAATCCACCAATTAGCTGGCTCGAGCCTTTCTATCTTGTTTTGGGAAAAGAGAGAGATGGAAAATGAAATTAAAAAAATGAAATTAAAAAAATGTTTCATGATTTGTTTTAAGTTTTAAATGAAATATTGCGTAACTATCTGTTTATCAATTTTTTAGTAGTTGATATTGAAGAGTATTAGTTGAAGGGAAGATACAATTTATCTATATTTTGGATGTTTTCATTTTTAATTATTTTTAAATTTTCTGCTGTATTTTTTTGACTTTGTAGGTTTTTTCTATCCAATTTAATTACTTTTTTAAAATCCATGGTTATACTAGTTGTAGTCTAACCAATCGTCATGCTGAGAGGTAATTTATTATTTTTTATATTAAATATCCACCATTTTTTGCATTGAAAATTACTTCATGTCTTTTGGATAATTCATTGGCTGAATTTTGAAGTATTATATGACATCAAACCGAAATTGTCTTTTGGGATTTTTCTGATTTTTCAGAATCGAATTTGTAATTAGATAATTTGATTGATGTTTTTTCTTTAATTTCTTTATTTAAATTAATTGGTAATGTTGCAATCATCAAATACTACAATGAAGGATGATAATGATTTTTGAGAACATGATTGCTGGTGAAAAGAGTTCTTTTAAGTTGTTAAAATATCTATTCTGGTTTTAATATAAAATTAGCTTTTTTAACCAAAATGGAGATAGCCTTGGTTATGGCCAATAAGAAGGGCAATACTAATATTTTTTGACTACTATGTTTTTCTTTGAAGGTGTTACCGCAAGTAGAAAAAGTAATAATATAAGGATTAGAGGGCGTTTTTTATTGATGATAATTTTTTAAATAGCAAAATCCAAAACTCCTATCTCCATTAGTCTATTATATTTTTTAAAATCAAAGCTATATAATTTTGCAGGACGATGAGAAACATTATTTTGAATCTCATTCAAATCAATCAACAAGTCAAGTGAGTTTAATTTTCTTCTAAAATTTCGACGATCCATTTTTATTTGCAAAACAGTTTCATAAAAATTTTGCAATTGCATCAATGTAAATTTTTCAGGCATTAAAGTAAATCCAATAGGATGATTTCGAATTTTTTTTCTTAACGATTTATAAGACTCATCCAGGATTAAGCGATGGTCAAATGCTAATTTATCAATGTCATTGATCGGTATCCATTCTAGATGCTTGTCCTCACTATCATGAATTTTATAATCAGAAATTTTAATAAAAGAATAATAGGCAATGGTAACTACTCGACCTAGCGGATGACGATTAGGATCACTATATGCTTTCACTTCCTCAAAATATAAATCAGTCAAAGTAGTTCTCCTTTGCAAGACTCGAATAACCGCATCTTCCAGTGTTTCATTTTGTTGCACTAAATCACCCAAAAGAGATTTTTTGCCTTCGTATGGCGGCATATTACAATCTATCAACAAAACTTTTAGACCTTCATCATCATAACCAAAAATAACACAATCAACAGAAATAGATGTTTTCGATTCATTGGTCAGATGTGTTAGCCATGTATTGATATTTTTAACTTTCGTCATTGTCTTGTGATTTCTGATATTAGGTTAGTTGTAGGATTCAAAATTTATCATTCAGAATTAACTATTGAAAGAGTAAATTTTGTGGTTAAATTGTCTGGGAGTAAAAGGCAAAAAACAGATAATTCTCTTATCTTTGCGTCAAAGTGACACACACATTGGAATTTTTAAACAATATTAAAAATAAAATTCCAAAAGAGCGAATGCAATAGAATTTATTCCAAAATATTTTATTAGTATAACAAAACAATTTAATGGAAAAAAATCAATCAACTCATCAAAAAAATGAACTGAGCTTCTGGCAAATATGGAATATGAGTTTCGGTTTTTTAGGAATCCAATTTGGTTTTGCCTTGCAAGGAGGATTCATGTCTCGCATATTTCAGACACTTGGTGCAGACCAAGAATCGATTCCACTATTATGGATTGCAGCACCACTAACAGGATTATTGGTTCAACCAATAATTGGCTACATGAGTGATAAAACTTGGAGTCCAAGATGGGGGAGGAGGCGACCTTATTTTTTGATTGGAGCAATATTGAGTTCTATTGTTTTATTGTTTGTACCTCATTCGCCAACGTTGTGGGTAGCAGCTGGTTGCCTTTGGGTCCTGGATGCGTCGATTAATATTTCGATGGAACCATTTCGAGCATTAGTTGCCGATAAGTTACCTGACTCACAACGATCATATGGATTCGTCGTGCAAACTTTAATTATCGGAATCGGAACTTGGATTGCCAGTAACCTACCTTGGATGATTACACAATTAGGTGTGAGTAACTCAGCCGAATCAGGTGTTGTTCCAATGTCTGTAAAAGTTGCTTTTGCCATTGGAGCATTAGTTTTTCTATTAAGTATTTTATATACCGTTTTTACAACGACGGAATATCCACCCGAAGATTTGGAAGCATTTGAAAAAGAAAAACGGGAATCAAAAAATACTTTTGTCTCTGATATTTTAGGAAATATTGGAAGTATGCCAACGACGATGAAAAAATTAGGATTGATTCAATTTTTTTCATGGTTTGCATTTTTTACAATGTGGAGTTTAGCCAATCCAGCTTTGACAGAACATGTTTTTCAAACACCTGCACCAATCAATTCAGCCTACAATATGGAAGTGCCTGCAGAAGCGGAAGCATTTAATATTGCGAATACGGCCTTTCAAGAGTCCTCTAATTTAGTTGGATCAGCAATGGGAATTTACGGGCTGTCTTCAATGGCATTTGCATTGTTATTAGTGTTTTATACTTCCAAAAGAAGAATCAATCGGAAGATGGTTCACTTAGTTTCGTTAGTGCTTGGCGGACTTGGTTTCATCTTTATGTCTTACACATCACCGGAGAATTTAAAATACTGTTTCATTTTAATTGGGTTTGCTTGGGGAAGTATTCTCTCGATGCCTTATGCGATGTTGTCGAGTTCTGTTGATCCAAAAAAGATGGGAGTCATCATGGGGATTTTCAATATGTTTATTGTAATTCCACAAATTATAGCTGCGCTTGGAGGGATTAATTTTGTTTCAAGATTGTTGGGCGAAGAAGCGATTAATGCGATGACAGTTGCAGGGATAAGTTTGATAATTGCGGGCTTGCTGAATTTATTGATTACAAATAAAAATGCAATAACTTATCAGGCGGAATAGCAAAGAAAACTAGTGGCACAGCTCAAAGCTGTGCCATGGAGTGATTTTTATTTTTTTGGTAAAAATATTTGTCCTGTGTTTATGTCAAAGAAACCACCTTCGGAATCTTCTTCTGAAATCGTCAAGAATAAATAATTCTTAATTTTTTTTTCAAGACTAATTCTTGACCAGGGTCTAAAAGCAGGTTCAATTTTTTCGTATTCAGGCTGAAGTATTACTTTATTTTTACTCAAAGAAAACCATCCGAAAAGCCCATATTTTCCATGAAGAATAAGTCCTGATTCATTACGATCATATTTGATTTTTAGATAATCTATAGAAGTTAATAAATTACTTTTTTCATCAATTAGTCCAAATAATCTTTCCTTTCGAACTAACCCAATTCTTTCTCCATTTTTTTCATTTATAAAAGTGTTAACTAATTTAATGTCATTTTGTAATTTAGTAGAATCAAGGTTTATTGGAGCGACCCTAGGGCTGTCTGAATCTTCATCAATGTCCATATCCATAAATGATTGTCCAATTCCCTCATCTACTTTTTCTTCTTTGATATAGCTTTTAAGAATATGACCTTTTTCATTGAAAACTGTAATTGAATTATTTAATTCTGCATTAAAGATTATGGAACCATCTTTTTGTTTTACAACCTCTATTAATGAAAATTTTATTGGTACAATTATTTTGTGATTAATATCAGAAATTCCATAATCGTTCATTTTTTTTAATGTAAAATATCGTCCCATTTCACGAGAAATCACTTGTTCATAAATAACAGGAATACTTACTTTTCTTTCTTTTAAATTAAAAATTCCAACCTTTTTTTTGATTCTTATTGTTGCTGCTGTGAAATTTCTCAAAAGAGAAATAAAATCATATTCAAAAGGAATGATGGCCTTTCCTTCTCGATTAAGAAGACCTCTTTTGGAATTTTGGACAGCGTAACTAACTGCGTTTTCTGAATCGTGATTTATAAAAAAAGTAATATTATCAAATGATGGTTCTTTAATCACTTTTTGATTTTCATCGATGATTCCCCATTTGTTATTTTTTTTAAATGGGAAAACTCTGGATTGTGCTGAAAGGAAATTTGCGGAGAAAATAATTAGGAGAAGGAAAATAAGGTTATTCATTTTTATATTTTCTTGATTAATTAGTAGAGATTTATTTATTGAGAAACCGTGGCACAGCTTCGAGCCGTGCCACGGAGTGAGTGCTTTTTTTATACCTGCTTCATTGACAACTGAATCCTCCCTCGTTTCAAATCTACCTCCAAAACTTTCACCTTTACCTCCTGATTCAATGATACAACTTCCGCTGGATTCTTAATAAAACGATTCGCAATTTCAGAAATATGAACCAAGCCTCCTTGCTTAATTCCAATATCAACGAATGCTCCAAAGTTGGTAATATTATTAATCACCCCGGTCAAAATCATCCCAGGATTAACATCATCAATTGTTTTGATTGTCTTCGAAAATTCAACTGCTTTCGCACTTCCTCGAGGATCCAATCCTGGTTTTTCCAACTCTTTAAAAATATCAGTCAAGGTCGGTAAACCAATATTTTCAGTTACATATTTTATCAAATCAATCTGCTTTCGGAGCGATTCACTTTTGATTAATTCTTCCACCGAACAATTTAAATCTTTAGCCATTTGCTTCACGACTGAATAACTTTCAGGATGAACAGCAGTGTTATCTAAAGGGTTTTTGGCGTCTCGTATTCTTAAAAAACCTGCCGCTTGTTCAAAAGCTTTATCACCCATTCGCTTCACCTTTTTCAACTCTGAACGGCTTTTAAATAAACCATTTTCCGTTCGATATTCAATGATGTTTTTAGCTAAAGTTGGCCCAAGACCAGAGACATAAGTTAGTAAAGGTTTACTTGCAGTATTCAGATTGATGCCCACGTTATTTACACAACTTTCCACCGTTCGATCAAGGCTTTCTTTTAATTTAGTTTGGTTCACATCATGTTGATATTGACCTACTCCGATTGACTTCGGGTCAATTTTTACTAACTCCGCCAAAGGATCCATCAACCGTCTCCCAATCGAAACTGAACCTCTCACAGTAATGTCTTGATCTGGGAATTCTTCTCTTGCTATTTCACTTGCAGAATAAATCGAAGCACCATTTTCGTTCACCATAAAAACTTCAACAGGTCGTCCATAATCTACTTGTTGAAAAATCGCCAAACTCTCTCTCCCCGCAGTTCCATTTCCAATCGCAATTGCATCAATTTCATATTTATCAACCAAATGTTTTACATCAGCAATCGCTTCATATTCTTTTGATTGAGGTGGATGAGGAAAGATTGTTGAGTACTTTAAAAGTTCTCCACTTTCATCCAAACAAACTACTTTACAACCTGTTCTAAAACCAGGATCAATGGCCAAAACTCTTTTTTGCCCCAATGGAGGTGACAATAAAAGTTGTTTTAAATTTCCAGTAAAAACATTGATCGCTTCAGCATCCGCCAACTCTTTTGACATATTTCTAAACTCCGTTTCGATAGATGGTTGCAACAATCTTTTATAAGCATCTTCCATGGCTAGCTTAACTTGATTAGTTGCAGTACCGTTTCCATTTTCTAAAAATTCTCGTTCTAAACGATACAAAACTTCCTCTGCGTCAGGCGCAATATTTACTCTCAAAAACCCTTCATCTTCCGCTCGTCGAATTGCCAAAAGTCGATGAGATGGGCAATTGTGTAAAGGTTGTTCAAACTTGAAGTAATCCTTATATTTATGTGCTTCTTCCTCTTTTCCTCGAACTAATTTTGCTGAGAGTTGGGCATCTCTTTCAAAAGCAAATCTTACTTTTTGACGAGCAACTTGATCTTCATTAATCCACTCTGCCATGATATCCCGAGCCCCTTGTAAAGCATCATCAATTGAATTTACTTCATCGGTTAAATATTGTTCAGCCAACTCTTCCACCGAATGATTGTTTTGGGAAAAAAGCACATCTGCTAAGGGTTCTAAACCTTTTTCTTTAGCAACACTTGCACGCGTTTTTCGCTTCTGTTTATAGGGCAAATAAATATCCTCTAAAACGGTTGAATCAAAAGTATCTTGAATTCTTCGCTTTAAATTATCAGTTAATTTTCCTTGACCTTCGATAGATTTAAGAATGGTGTCTTTTCTTTTTTCAATTTCTTTGAGTTTTTCCAATTGCGTTTTTATATCACCAATATTGACCTCGTCCAAAGAGCCAGTAGCTTCTTTTCGATAACGAGCAATAAAAGGAATCGTTGCGCCTTCTTCTAGTAGTTTTATTGTGCTTTGAACTTTAGATTGTGGAAGATTGAGATCTTTAGAAATAATGCTAAGGTGAATTGTATTCATAGTATTTTATTTATTTGAGCTATTCTATTTTTTGGGAAATCAGTATTAAATCATTTTCGAGGGCAATTATTATAAGCCTACTTGGAGGGCGAAGTTAATAAATGAGGAGTGAATTTTCCAATAAAAAATGCTGATAGCAATGAATTGTTTAAGGCTTTTTTTACAAGGGAAATGGAGTTTTATGAAATGAGAAGATTGCCAAATATTAAGTTACTGAATGGAAAATATCAAAATTTTTTTCTTGTAGATTTTCTTTTATTATCAATTTTTTTTGAATTTTTATTTTTGATACCCAATTTTAGGGTTATGATATTATTCTTAAAAAAGGAATTTAAGTTAGGGGTAATATTGATAATTAAGATATAAAAGATGAATGAAAAGGGTATATTTTACAAATAATATTTTTAATATTGAAGTAGAGAGGGAGATATTAATTTTAAATTTTTTTTAAAGATTGACAATATGTTAAATGCTCAAAGGATTGTTATTGTATTATTTATAATAATAATCAGCAATTTTAATGGTACCGCTCAAAATTCAACCCTAGTAGCAGGAGAAATATTTCGTGATGATGTTATTCCCCGTATAGATATCCTTCTTCCTTCGGATTCATTAGATTACATTTTAGATGATAATAATGCACAAAGTAATTATCATTTTCATGCAGTTTTTATTTTTGATAATGGTTCAATTAGAGATACATTAAATGATGTTGGATTTCGACTTAGAGGAAATACTTCTCGAAATGCAGATAAAAATTCATTTAAAATTTCCTTCAATACTTATGTTCCTGGTCGCGATTATTATGGATTGGAAAAAATGAATATTAATGGAGAACATAATGATCCATCCATTTTTCGCTCGAAATTAGGTTGGGATATTGCTAAACAAATTGGATTACCTGCATCGAGATGTAATCATGTTAGGTTACATGTAAATGGAGAATACTTTGGATTATTTGTTAATGTAGAACATGTAGATGAAGAATTTGTGGATTTAAGGTTTGGAAACAAAGATGGGAATTTATATAAATGTCTTTATCCAGCTGATTTGCATTATTTAGGAAGTAATCCTGATGCATATAAATTGGAAATTTTCGGACGTCAAGTTTATCAGTTAAAAACAAATACCAGCGAAAATGATTATTCAAAATTAGCTCATTTTGTAGATGTATTGAACAATACTCCCACGGCTGAATTAGCCTGTGAATTAGAGCAAGTTTTTAACGTCAATCAATATTTAAAATATATAGTTTTTGATATTTTGACAAGTAATTGGGATGGGCCTATTTTTAATAAAAACAATTTTTATTTATATGAAAATCCTGAAAATGGATTGGTTGAATATATTCCTTATGACATCGATAACACATTTGGAATTGATTGGTATAATGTGGATTGGGCGAACCGAAATATATATTCTTGGTCACCTTCGAGTGAGTATCGACCGATCTATGAAAAGCTGATGGAAGTGCCTGAATATAAAAATCGTTTTACTTATTTTTTGCGAAATACGGTACTGGATATTTTTAATGAAAATAATCTAAATGCTCATATTGACAGTTTGAAATCAAAAATGGATCCATGGAGAATGGACGATCCTTTGGCTGGTTTAGATTATGGATATGATTTTGATAACTATGAAGATTCATTTAGTCAATTTCTTTCTAGTCATGTAAAGTATGGAATAAAAGAATATATTCAGGAACGATATTATGCGGCTATTTCTCAATGGGATCAACAAAATATAGAGCCAATTATTTTTCAGGTTGAAAATAATTTCCCCCATCTAAATCAAGACCTTGTAATCAAAGCAAATATTGAGGACGATAATGATCTTTCCATTGTTGAAGTTCATTATCAAATAGCGGGACAGCCTATTTATGAAGTTGTTGAGATGTTTGATGATGGAATGCATAATGATGAGGAAGCGAATGATGAAATTTTTGGTGTGAAAATTCCATCAATTGGTGTTGGAGTAGAGGTGCATTATTTTATTAAAGTGGTTGATAATTTAGGTTTGGAAAATCGTGCGCCAAAGTGTGTTGATAATATTATTTATATTGGTGATTCTGATCTACCACTTTATGTGAACGAAATTATGGCAAGTAATAACAACACAATTGCGGATGATGCAGGCGAGTATGATGATTGGATAGAAATTTATAATGGAGGCAGTGATCCAATTTATTTAGGAGATAAATTTTTATCGGACAATCAGACTTTCCCTGATAAATGGCAGTTGCCAGATATGATTATACAGCCAGGAGAATTTTTGATTTTCTGGGCAGATAATGATGAAACTCAGGGTACAAATCATACCAATTTTAAATTAAGTGCAGGCGGGGAATTTATTGGGATTTATGATGATGAAAGTAATAATTTTGCTTTAATTGACGGTCATGATTTTGGAGAAGTTGAGGCAGATCAATCTTTGGCAAGATTACCCAATGGCATAGGTGCTTTCCAAATTGCAGAACCAACTCCAGCTGCTTCGAATATGGCGTTGGATGTTGATTTTTTTACTGAAAATTTGAAAGTGAATATTTTCCCAAACCCTGCAAATGATGTTGTGAATATTTTGTTAGGAAATGAAAATAACAATAAGTGGAATATTGAAATAATAGATCAGTTAGGAAAAATTGTTTTTGTGAAAAGTAATATTGAAAGCGAATTTTACACTTTTTCTTTTTTGGAAAGAAACATAAATGCGGGGATTTATTTTCTAAGAATAGAACTGGAGAATGGAGAGTTTTGGGCAGGGAAAATTTCTTTTTTTAAATAAAGACATTTACCTCATTAAAGTGAGATCTCCTTTTTTCTGGATAGTTGTTCCATCTAAAAAAGTTGCATTAATAAAGTAAACGTAAACACCGTTTTCTTTTAATTGGCCTTTAAATTTTCCGTTCCAACCTTGTTCTATATTGTTACTTTCAAAAAGGAACGAGCCCCAACGATCAAAAATTTTTAGATTGAAATTGACCACTTCAATTCCGTAGGCTTTAAAGAAATCATTTTGATTATCTTCATTAGGAGAAAAGGCATTAGGAACAAAAAGTTCAGTTGAGCAATTAGTAGAAAAGGAAATACTATCTATTGCAATACACCCATATTCATTCCATACTTCTACTGTATATGTACCGTAACTTTCTACTAAGAAATCTGCAGTTGTCGATCCTTCATCCCAGATATAATTGGTATGATTTCCCGGAGAAATATAGAATGAGTTCTCAAAGCAAAACAATGAATCATTTCCTAAATCAGCAATTGGACTTGGGGATATTTCGATGGTTAAAAAACTATCAATCTGACAACCAAAGTTATCTGTAAATGTAATGTTGTAAAATCCGCTGTCATCAAATGTTGAAAAAGGGGAATTATAATTTTGTCCTTCAAGGTAGTTTCCGTTTGGTGTTTCCCAAATATATTCACCAGTAAAAGGAACATTCGCAATTAAGGAAATTGGTCCGCCATCACACTCGTTTTCAAGTGATTGTAAGTTCATTTCTAATGATGGAGTAGGAGAGATGTTTATTTGAGTTGGGTCTCCCTCGTCCGATGTATTTGGATTATTAGAGTCAATGATGCCTTCCCAAGTTTGGGTAAATCCATCTATTTTTGCTTGATTATAAATTGTTGAAAAACTTAAAGAATCACCAATGGCTAATGCTTGAATAGTAAACTCAGAAATGCCTGGAGGGATTTGCATTTGGTTGATTGTCAGTAAGTTGTAGTTATCTGTAATTGGAATAAATTCCACTATTCCACCAAGAATGTTACTTGGGTTTTCTAACCAAATTAAATTAGGATGAAGTGGGTCGACAAATTGGATATCAGTAAAAGTGTTATCTGAGTTATTAATGATTTTAAAACTGAAATTGATAGTATCTCCATGACAAACATCAGATGAATTAACCGATTTGTTAAATTGAATCTTATTCAGACAACCGCATGCATCAATCCCAGTATTAATATTTAATCCTTCTCCAGCCAAAGTTGAGGCACCAGTAATCTTATTGATTTTATAGATGTCTTTTAGACTAATTCCAGTAAGTTCTCCACTTGCATCAAAATAAAGTCCTCCAAAAATATTAGCAGAAGGACTCAAGTTTGTTCCTATTTTTTCAATAGCTCCAGAATTTAAATCTATTGTAACAAGTCTACTAGATGAGTTTTCAAATGAATAACAAATTCCTGAGATAGGGTCTACAGCAATATCCCCAAATATAGGATTTCCGGATGATCCATCGGTAAAATATTTTTCAACAGAGGAGAGGATTATTGGTGGAGAAATACTGACATCTAGAACAACTACCCATGCATCTCCTCCTCCTGAAATAATCATGTTCCCATTTTTATCAAATGTACCAGCCCAATAACTACTTCCAGGCAACCCTATAGGGAACCCTAGATTAATATGATCTCCATTTTTATCTAATCTTACAATTTGTGAATTACTTTCGTTAATGGCATAGATGAAATTGTCATTTGGATTATAGGCTAATCCGTTTACACCAAAATCTAACTGTTTAATTAAAGTGAAGTTGAAAGAAGGGTTGAATTTATAAAAATAATCTCCTCCTGATTCATGGTAGGAGAAGTACGCATCTTGGTTGCAAGTGAATGGAATATTTTGTGCAATATTAGAATGTAGATTTAATATTATTAATAAAAGGATGGTAGTTAATTTTCTATACAAAATCTTTATCCTCCCATTCGTTTCTTAATTTTTTAAATTCTTTAAGTTCTAACTTATCATCGGGTAACGGTACATTCTTACTCTCAGGTTCTATAAAAAACTGTCGTTTTATTTTTCGCATTTCCTTTTCTAATTCTTTATTTTCCCAATCTTCGACTGATGGATCGGAGATGCCGAAGACTCCGATGTAATGTGCTACAATTCCAATTCCCCAACCTAAAGTAGGAAATAAAAACCACCAAAATTTTGGACTAGTTAAGAAATTAATGGTAAATAAGAAGACTACTGTTGCGCAAAAAACTCCAAAATGTACAAAAAACCCTTTCTTAGCTTTGACCTTTTTATTGGCACGAATAAATATTTCTTCTTCCGTCATAATTTTTTGTTTGATTTAAATAAACAAGATGTCTGTTATTGAGTTTGTTTGGTAATTCTTGAATTTCTCTAAGTTCTAATTTATCCGATTGTTCATTAAATAATTATGGTAAATAAAAAAGCTACTATAGCAGCGTGAATTCCAAAATGAAAAAAAGATAACTTGTTGATTTTTTACCGTTTTTTAGCTTATTAATAAACCTCTTATTCTTTAATTTTTAGATTTCTTTACTTAACAGTAAGAAAAATTACCTAAAAATACGTTGGCCAAGAGTTCCAGTTAAAGCTCCCAAACCACCTATCAATCCACCGAGAAGAGCAGTAGCTATGATCATGTTTGCTCCAAATATTTCTGCCATTCGTGTGGAAAGGATACTTTCATTTGCAGAGTCTATCTGATAAGCTGCAATACCCCACAAAAGAAATACTCCAATAAAACCATACAAAAAACTTTTACCTGCATGCTCATTAATGATACTGCCTACAATTGCAGCGACAATAACAATACTCCACCAAGGAGTATATTGGTGCACTAATAATCCGAGTAAAATAATAGAGATGATTCCGTAAAATGAATTTTTCATATGTTTATTTTTACTTATAATTTATTGCATCGTCAATATCTTTTTTTGAAAAGAATCTTGGTCCACGATGTACTGTTTGAATACCATTAATTTTTTTTGCCTTGAAATTTTTATTTGGGTACATTTCTTTATAATTGCTTAACTGAAAAGGTTCTACCACGAGGTCTTCTATAAAACATTCCTCATAATGTTGTGAATCTTTATCAATAGTTAATCCTCCAAGTTTGATTTCGATATTATCAATAATATCATCAATCATTAGTCTTTTTATTTTATTTGTTTTTCCATACAAAAGATTGGCTTTAATTTTTTTAGAATTGATGACATAATTTACTACCATTTCTTTGTTAGCTAAGATTTTGCAATTAGTTTCATATCCGGCTGTTATCAAGTGTTGCTTGAATGGACCATTAATAATAAAAGTTGTTAAATTTAAGGCAACGTCATTTTTCGAAATATTTTTGTAGGTTACTTTAAATTTCAAATTTTTAACTTTAGATGTTGAATTTTCTGATTTATTAAGAAAGGTAGATTTTATGTTACTGACAGTAACTTCTAGGTCGTCTTCATATTCAGTTTCATCATAGGTCTCTTTGACTGGGATTCCATTTTGGTTAAAGACTCTTGCCATTTCTAAAATTTCCCCGTAGGATTTATTCTCTATTTCATAACCTAAATACTCACGCTGTCGGATGATCGAGTAATTGATTAGAAATGCATCTTTATTAGAAATATTTTCATCTTTAAAGAACTGTGTAAACGCTGTTTTATAAAGGATGGGGTTAAAGGGTTTATCCAAAACAGACTTATCACAAGACATGATAAAAGTAGAAAAGATGAAAGTCATGAAGAGGAACTTATTCATTGATCAAGCTAGTTTTTATTTGAAAATTAAAATTATCAATTTTTTTTTAAAACTGATCTCTAATTGGAAATTAGTTGACTAACTTCTTTTCTACTGATTGATGTTGAAGATCAGTCATTAATCTTAACTTCTTAGTTTTTTTATTAAAAAATCAGAATCAACTCTGTAACTTTGCCATCATGAATTATGAAAGTAATAAATCACTTCAATCTTTGAACACCTTTGGTATCGATATCAAAGCAGAATCCTTTGTTGAAGTTCGGTCGGTGGATGAGTTACAGAATGTTTTATCAAAAAACAGAAAAACGATTTTTATTTTAGGAGGTGGTAGTAATTTATTGTTAACCCAAAAGGTGAAAGGACTAGTAATTCATAATTCTATTTTTGGAAAAAAAGTAGAAAGAGATTTTCCCAAAAGTATTTATGTGTCAGCCGGGGGAGGAGAAAATTGGCATCAATTTGTTTTGTGGTGCATCAAAAAAGGGTGGGGCGGCATAGAAAATTTATCCTTGATTCCAGGTAGGGTAGGAGCTTCTCCAATTCAAAATATCGGTGCTTATGGGGTTGAGTTGAAAGATGTTTTTCATAAGTTGGAAGCGGTAGAATTGGCAACAGGAGATATACATACATTTCGAAAAAAAGATTGCCAATTTGGTTATCGAGAAAGTATTTTTAAGAAAAAGTTGAAAGATAAATACTGCATCATTAAAGTGTATTTTAAACTGTCAAAAAACCCTAAACTCAATTTAAATTATGGTTCTATTAAGCAAAGCCTTGAAGCGAAGAAAATAAAAAATCCAACAATTAAGGATGTTTCTCAAGTTGTAATCGAAATCCGTTCTACAAAATTACCTGATCCTATTGAATTAGGAAACTCTGGAAGCTTTTTTAAAAATCCAGAAATATCAAAAAGGCAATTTAAATTGGTACAAAAATCTTATCCTCACATCGTTTTTTATCATTTAGAGAATGATAAAATCAAAATTCCTGCTGGTTGGTTAATTGAACAATGCGGATGGAAAGGGAGACGAGTTGGGAATACAGGTAGTCATGCAAAGCAGGCGCTTGTACTAGTAAATTACGGAAATGCAACGGGCAAAGAGATTCTACGATTGTCGATAAAAATTATTAATTCGGTTGAGAAGAAATTTGGTATTAAATTAAAATTGGAAGTTAATGTTTTATAAAAAGAGCCGATCAAGATTATTAATGTCTTGATCGGCTCTTTTTATTCAAAAAAGAAAAAATTAGTCCTTCTTTTTTTCTGCTGTATTTTCTTTTGCAGAAATGACAAGAGGATTTTTCTCATCAATTTTTCTCACTTTTCTTCTTGATTTAAATGGGATATACCTAGCCGGTCTTTGTTGAATATCTAACATTAAAACATTAGCTTTTTCTGCTGCTTCTTTTAGCTCATCATATAGCTGATCATCTTTAACTAACTTGCCAAGTGAGCCTTCTCCTTTATTTACTCCAGCTAGAAGATTGTTAAATTCGAGAATTGCTTTATCCGCCTCTTCCATTGTTTTTTTCATCCTAGCAATAGCAGTTTGAGTCTCTTCCATGGTTTTGTTAGTATTATCAGAGATCGCTTTCAAATCAATAGAATTGACTTTTGATGAAATAGAATCTGCGTTAGCAAGAATAGATTTTATCTTTTGTTCTTCTAAACTAGCGGTTAACTCTTTTACGTTCTCGAGAATATTATTAACTTTTCCATTTCGGGCCATTTCTCTATTAAGGTTACCCGTCAAATTTTTCATATTTGCCATGGTTAATTGAAGATCACTCATGGTTTTACCCATCACGTTATTTGGATCATTGACCATTGTATCTAATTTTCCAGTTACATCTTTGAGTCCCTTAACCACTTCGTCCAAATATTGCTTGACTTCATTAGGGCTCGTCATTGAACCTAAAACAGATTTGTATTCACCTTTAAGATAGTCACCACTTTGCGCACAATCAGATCCAGAGCAGGGTTTATCAAAGGTAAGGTGAATTGATTTATCCCCCATCGCAGATTGGTTAATAATAGCAATTGTTCCCTTTGGTACTTTAAATTTTTTAATTACTTCAATTTCTACCACTACTTTATCATAGCTATTAGGCTCTCTATAAATATCAGTTACAGTCCCAATTTGAAATCCTAAATTAAAAACAGGACTTGATTGTTGCATTTGGCCAACATCATTATAGTTTATATAAAAAAACTGTTGAGAGGAAAATATATTCTGACCTTTGATAAACTTATATCCCCATATCGAGGCAGCAATTACTAATATGGATAAAATTCCAATTCTTGTTTCTCTAGACATAACCTATCGGTATTTTTTTAGATGATTAACATTTTTTATGACGGATGAAAATAAAACAGTTCTTATTTTATCATTTCGTCTTCACTCGTTTTCCTGCTCGATAGGCTACAACAAATGCACCTTTAAAACCTAGCTTTCTAATTTTTTCACGAGCAGCCTTGGCTTCCGCAAGGGTTCTGAAATCGCCCGCAAGGTACTTGAAATTTCCATTTTCTCGTTTCATTTCGATAGGAAATTTGACCTTTTTCCATTTGGAAGTGTTGGTTTCTACTGATTTGTTAGATGAGGCTAGTTGGATTTTGAAGATTTTCTTCGATTTTGAGGATATTTTAGACCTACTTGCTTTATCTTCTTGCTGTTCTGATTTCTGTGAATTGATAAGATTTAATCTTTTTGTAGGTAATGCTGCAGGAGTGGTGGCATTATCTGCTTCAACTTCTCTTTTGTAGGATTGAAATGCTTTAAAAATAGCAAAAGCCAATTCGTCTTGACCTCGTTTGGATTTCATATATTCTTCATCCGATTTATGAGTCAGATAACCTGTTTCTATAAGAACACTCGGCATTGTTGTTTCTCTTAAAACTAAAAATCCAGCTTGTTTAACACCTCTACTTTTTTGTCCTACTAGAAATTTAAAGTTGTATTCTACTTTCTCGGCAAAAGAAATACTTTGTTCAAGAAACGCATTTTGAACCATTGCCAGAATAATATGTCCTTCTGGAGATTCTAGATCAAAACCGTGATAGTTTTTTTTATAGTCTTTTTCTAAAAGTATTGCTTCATTTTCTCTCTTAGCTACAGCAAGATTTTCATCAGCATTATGTAACCCCATTACGTAAGTTTCCGTTCCTCGTACTAGATGCTTTTGTTTTCCAATAGCATTACAATGAATAGAGATGAAAAGATCCGCTTTATTTTTATTCGCAATTTCTGCTCTGGTGTGAAGAGGAATGAAAATATCTGTTTCTCTCGTGAAAATAACATTTACTTTAGGAAATTTTCCTTTGATATATCTACCAAGTTTTTTAGAAATATTGAGAGCAATATGTTTTTCTTTAGAGTGTTTTCCTGAGCAACCATGATCATGACCTCCATGTCCAGCATCAATAACAACAGTACGAAGTTGGTAATCTAGTTTTGTGAAATGATCGAGTTGGTTATCTTTGCCGAAATTTGGGGTACTAGCTGTGTTAATATTATTAGCAATAGCTAAATGTGGGGTATAACTATAGTTAAAGTTGAGAAAAGAACTAGACATAAGAAGCAAAATAAACGTTGAATAGAGTATGTTGTGTCGCATAATGTTTCACATGTTTTTTGTAAAAAGAGTTTTCGTAGCTTTTAGGATAATATTCTATTCTCAAATTTCAATAAAACCCTTTATAAAGATAAGAAATAAATCAAAATGTTAATAAAGTATTGATATTTACAATTTTGGTTTTAACGTTGACCTTTTTTGTTTTTGTCTTTAAACGACCCATTGATCATTAAAAACTTGACTTTGAAAAGACTTTTTACTTTGGTTTTACTTTTTTTGTTGGGATTGGCGACAATTGCCAATGGTCAGGATCGTCCAGTAAAATCAATAAAGTCTATAACTGATACGATGCCAACTTTTTCGGATTCTCTCAGTCAACCCATTCCAACTATAGTAAATCCTCCAAATTCTAGCCAAAAAAAGTTAACAGTGCAGATATCCCCAGACTCTCCAGACGAACCTGTGGAGTATGATTGTAAGGACTCTATGAATTATGATATTAAAAATAAAAAAGTCTATCTTTTTGGAGAAGCTATCGTGGTTCAAAATACCCTAAAGTTGACAGCAGAGCGAATAACAATTGATTTTGGTAATAATATTGTAACTGCTGAAGGCTTGTCGGATTCTTTAGGTTATCGAATTGGAAATCCGGTTTTTGATGAAGGTGAACAAAATTTTTCAGCAAAAAAAATCCAATTTAATTTTAAAACTAAGAAAGGAAAAATATATGATGCGGTAACACAAGAGGGCGACCTATATATACATGGGAGTGAGTCGAAGATTTTTCAAGGGGTTAAGGCGGATCCATCTGATACGATAAAAAGTGATATAGCCTATAATCGAAATTCTATTTTTACGACCTGTAATCATCCGTATCCACATTTTGGTATTAGAGCAAAAAAGTTGAAAATGATTTCAGGGGAGGTTGCTGTAGTTGGCCCCTCAAATATTGAATTGGGCGGAATTCCAACTCCCTTGGCATTGCCTTTCGGTTTTTTTCCATTAAAACAAGGAGCAAGAACAGGACTTATCTTTCCAAGAGATTATGAATTTTCTGAAACTTGGGGTTTTGGATTGAGAAATGTTGGATGGTATTTCCCTATCAATGATAACTGGGATACCAAAGTAACGGGTGATATTTACTTCAAAGGAACTTGGGGCTTGAATGCTAATACTCGATACAAATACCGGTATAAAAATTCAGGAAATTTTAATTTGTCATTTTCAGATCGTGTGCAAGAATTGTCAGATGCAAGTAAATCAAGGGATCGATCATTAAGCCTTCGATGGTCTCATTCACAAGATCGCTCTGCTCACCCTAATAGGTCGTTTAGCGCTAGCGTAAATATACAGACCAACGGATTTCAAAGTCGAAATTATAATGATGCAAATAGTGTTTTAGACAATTCATTAAGCTCTAATATTAATTACCGACAAGCATTTCCGGGGAGCCCATTCAACTTAACAGCAAGTATGAATCATTCTCAAAATACTCGATCTAATTCTGTGACTTTTAATTTGCCTACAGTTGGATTAGTGATGGATCGGATCTATCCATTTAAAAAAGAGGATAGAGTCGGAAAAGAAAAATGGTATGAGCGAATTACATTTAAGTATGATATGAACGCTCAAAATCGATTTACAACAACTGATACAACCTTATTTACCAAACAAACTTTGGAGAGTGCACAGTATGGAATGAGACATAAAATGACTTCAGATTTGAATTTTAAAATTTTTAAATACATAAATGTTTCTCCAAATATTAGCTTCACAGATGTTTGGTATGGTAATGAATTAGAAAAAGAATATGTATCTGATTTGGTTATCGTCCAAGATACCTCGTTTAATCCTGATGGAACGGTTTATGAAATCACATCAGATACGACTTCATATGGCGGTATTGAGGAGAAAAAAGTCAATGGATTTTCTAGATATTTTCAACTAAATGCTGGTGTAAATTTAAATACAACTAGATATTTTACCAAGAATTTTAAAAAAGGGTTGATTCGTGGAATAAGACACGTGGCAAAACCTACTATAGGTTTTACTTTTACGCCTGATTACACTAATCCAGAATTTGGTTACTATAAAGATGTAGTCTCTCCCGAGACTCCTTTGACAGAGATGGATACCACTACTTATAATGTATTTGCAAATGGTGTTTATGGAAGTCCTGGTTCGGGAGGAAAGCAGATGAGATTAACTTATGGAATTAGAAATAATTTTGAAGCAAAATATTGGTCTAAGAAAGATTCGACTGCCAAAAAGTTCAAGTTATTCAATGATATAAATCTGAATGGAGATTATAATTTAGCAAAAGATTCATTACAATGGAGTGATGTGCGAGCAACGGGTAGTACTCGATTTTTTAATGGAATGACCAATGTGAATTTGTCTGCAACTTGGAGTCCTTATGCTTTAGATTCAGATCGAATTAGGAAAATAAATACGTTCTATTGGGATTCTAATAAAAAGCCCCTTCGATTCGTCAATGCCGTTATGAGAACTAGTACGAGTATTTCTGTAAAGCAAATAAGGGAATTGTTTGGTAAAAGAAAATCTGAGCAAAAAACTGGACAAGGAGCATCTTCCTTTTCTAATGGAAATTTTAATCAAGAGAATACATCATTTGGTTCTAAACAAGGTAATGTGAACGCATCGAGAGGTAGTGTAAAATCAGGAGAAGGTTTTTTAGATTTATTTGAAAACTTCAGAATTAGTTACAATTTTAATTTGGAATTTGAACCCTCTATTGCTACGGGTAGAGATACTTTGGTAGTCACTAATCACTCTATTGAAACTCGTGGAAATATTAATTTGACAGATAATTGGAAAGTTACGGTAGGTCGAATTGGTTATAATTTTAGAGATAAAAAGGTAACATTTCCTGATTTTTCATTTTATCGAGATTTGCATTGTTGGGAAATGGGAATGAGTTGGCAGCCAGAACGGACAACTTATAGTTTCTTTCTAAGAGTAAAACCTTCGTCTTTGGATTTTATTGAGTTGCCTTATAAAAAGAATAATGCAGATGTATTTGGAGGCTTTTAATTTTTTAATAGTTCTGAGATATGTAATGACTATTTTAACAGGTCAAATTTGAATCTTAGGTAAAATAAAGAAATCAAATTAATCTTAAAATTATCCCATTGAAATCATCCATATTGCCGAAATTGCCAAAGCTACTCCTATTAAATTTATACGTGATAATTTTTCACTAAAAAATAAATATGCAATTACTGCTGATAAGGCTATGATAGATATGTTATTATATGGGAAAAACTTTGATCCTTCCCAACCCTCAGAGATTGCCACAATAATCAAATAAATAGAGAAGAAGTTAGGCACTCCTAATACGATTCCAGCGATTATGTTTTTATAGGAAAAAACCAATCGTTTGGTTACCAATCCACCAATTACTGTAATTAATCCAAGTGTACCTGCGATTCCAAATAGAGTTGCTACGAAATTCAATCCACCCATTCCCCCTAAAATTTTGATTTCCACATATTGTAGAATCGTTTCGATGCAAACTGAAATTAGCCAAACAATAATGGGCAATATTATCATCCATTTTGGTAATTTTTTTACTTGATCTAAGTCATTTTTATTAGGTTGGTTAGTTAAATAGATAGCTACTAAACCAGCTACTAAACCAAATATCTTCCATGTATTTATATCTTCGTTATACATCCAAATGGCAACAGGGACAGTCAGAAGCAATGACATTTTTTGCATAATGGTGGTCAAGGTTACACCAAGTTTTTGAAAGCTAAGCGCTGTAATATTAAAGCCTATGATAAATATAAATCCTAAAAAAAGGGCAAATGGAAACCACTCTGTTTGATGTACCCTGGGTACGATAGGAAATTCTCCAAGAACAAATCCAGCCATAGCCACACAAACGAAATAATTAACAACGATGGCTTGCAAAGTATTAACGCCATATTTTGGAAACATTTTAAAAATAAATCCGATTAAAGTATTGGTTAAAATGCAGATTATTAACGTTTGCATAAAAATGTAATTTGATTGTTATAAGTTTTAACAAGTGATTAACAAAAATTGTATTCTCATTAACAAACGGATCTATTAATTTAAAGATATTTGAATGAGGGAACAAAACTACTCAAGAAAAGCAGAACTATTGCTTTTTTTATGGAAAAACGAAGTTTAGGAGTTACCCTTGCAATACAATTTCTTATTATATTTGCGAAAGGAAGAGAGTTTGTAATTTGATTAAAAAAATACACAAAAATGACTTTAACAACGATAATAATTTGGGTAGCAGCTATTTCAGTTGTATTAACAGGAATCACTTCTCAAATTTTTAAACAAAATAAAAGCCTTTGGGTAAGTTATCTACAAAATTTTTGTGGAGCCTTTTTTATTTTTTCTGGCTGGGTGAAGGCTGCTGATCCACTTGGTACGTCATATAAATTAATAGATTATTTTACGGAGTTTGAATCTACTTTTTCGGAAACTTGGATGTCCTTTATTACTCCAATATTTCCATTCTTCTCTGAGTATTCTGTAGCTGTTTCATTAGCTGTAATAGTTTTAGAAATCGTTTTAGGAATTATGTTAATTATGGGGGCAAAGAATCGTCTGGCAGCTTGGTTGTTTTTTGGTATCGTTGTTTTCTTCACATTTCTGACAGGGTTTACTGCTTTGACAGGATACGTCCCAGAAGGAGTTAACTTTTTTAGTTTTGGAGACTGGGGAGTTTTTGACAAAAATAATATGAAAGTTCAAGATTGTGGATGTTTTGGTGATTTCCTAAAACTTGAACCATTCACTTCTTTCAAAAAGGATTTAGCTTTGCTAATTCCAGCTTTTATTTTTCTTTTCAAAACAAATGATATGCATTCGATTTTTTCACCAAAAATTCGAAACATTGTAACAGTAGCTAGTATTGGGATTTTCACTCTATATGGAGTGAGTAATTTTGTTTGGGATATTCCAGGAAATGATTTCAGACCATTCAGAGTAGACGTTAATATTCGGGAACAGAAAATACTAGAGGAAGAGTCAATGATGAATGCACCGACTAATTATGTTTATACAAATAATGAAACAGGTGAGGAGATAAGTTTGAGCGAAGGAGAATATATCAAACAGTATAAAAATTTTCCAAAAGATAAATTTGAAATGAAACAAATGACTGAAGATCCTGAAATTCCCCATTCGAAAATCAGTGAATTTTCTGTCGAAGATATTAATGGAAATGAAGTTACTCAAGAATTATTAGGAGAAGAAGGTTATAGTTTAATGTATGTTTGTTATAAATTAGGTTATACGCAAGGGGAGAAAAATATTATGGTTGCTGATACTTCATGGTTGGTTGATACGATAGGAACACCGGGAGCTGATAATTTCCAGTTGGTTAAAAAGGTAGATGAAATTTCTTCACATGAAGAAACAATTGATGATTATATTTTCAAGTCTGATTATAAAAATCGATTCGAAGGTTTGGTAAATCCATTTTCAGAGGCTGCTCAAAAGGCAGGGGTAAAAGTTTATGCTATCGCCGGAGGAGCAGGGGAATCTGTAATTAGAGATTTTAGCGATGAGATACAAGCAACTTATCCAATTTATATGGCAGATGATATTCTATTGAAAACGATTGTTCGATCTAATCCCGGAATAGTTTTGTTAAAGGATGGGAAAGTAATTCAGAAGTGGCATTACAAAAAATTGCCAAGTTTCGATGAAGTAAAAGTAGAATTTATTAAATGATAATTTTTTAATTTAATAATAATCCAAAAGTCCTTCCAAAATCAATTTTGGAAGGGCTTTTTATTTGAGATTAAGTCATTTCTTGTTGAACATATTCAATCATTTTTTCAATTTCATTAGCTTGGAAATTAGCCCAATGGTGATCTTTTCTAAACCAAGTCATTTGTCTTTTTGCATATCTTCTTGAATTCCTTTTGACTAATTCTACGGCTTCTTCCAAAGTAGTTTTTCCTTCGAAATAACTCATGAATTCTTGATAGCCAACAGTTTGTAAACTATTTTTTTCTTTGTAGGGATAAAGGAGTTTAGCTTCTTCGAGTAAGCCTGCTTCTAGCATTAGGTCAACTCTATGGTTAATTCGATCGTAGAGTTGCTCTCTGTTCATTGTAACATTGATATAGACTGGAATAAAATTTCGAGGTTTCTTTTGTTGATTTTGAAAAGAAGAAAAAGGTTTGCCAGTAAACTTTATAACATCTAATGCTCGCATTAAACGAACTGGGTTTTGTCTATCTACGTTTTCATAATAAATTGGATCACCTATTTTTACAGCTTCCTGAAGTGCTTTGAGTCCCTCATTTTCAAAAAGATTTAGAACTTCATTCTTCACTTCAATTGGAATTTTTGGAAACTTGTCTAGACCGTTGCAAAGAGCTCGAATAAATAATCCGGAACCACCGACTAACAGTGCAATATTTTTCTCTAAATAAATTTTGTCTAATACTTTAATGGCATCTCTTTCAAAATCTCCAACATTATAGTTGTCTTCAATAGAAAGTAAATTGATAAAATGATGTGGTACTTTAGCTAATTCTTCGGCTGTGGGTTTAGCTGTGCCTATTGTCATTTCTCGATAAAATTGTCGAGAGTCACAAGATAAAATTTCAGTTTCAAAATGTTGTGCTAACTGAATACCAGTTGCAGTTTTACCTGTAGCTGTTGCCCCCCCTACAATAATGAGAAATTTATTTTTTGACATATGGCAAAACTAAGAAACTTTAAGAATATTGAATATGGACTTAAAAATATGACCAGATTATTTATTCGAATAAAGTAAAAAAAATTCAAGTTTTTTTTTGACTAGAAAAAAATCCTTGCCCAAATTTTGAACAAGGATTTCTTTTAAAATCGGTAGCAACGAATTTTTTGCCTTTTTCTTTTTTTGATTTTTTTCCTTTTAACCAATTTCCTTTTTTTCATCTTCACTTTGTTAGTAGAAGATTTTCCAATTCCTTTGTAATAAAATTCTGTTGGTTTTTTCTTGGTTTTAGGCATAGTTGCAACAGCCCTAGCAGCAATTTTTTTTCCTTTAGCATTCTTGACAGATGCTTTTTTTAGGATTTTATTACCTTTTGGTGTTACAATATCTTCTGGTAGCTCAGCTAATGGTAATGCAGCTTTAGATTTTTTAAATGGATTATCTTGTGTCGTAATTCTAATTTCTTGCCCCATCCCAATTGAGTTAAGGTTAAATTGGGAATTAAGAATGGCCATATCGTTAGCTGCATCCTCCTTTATGACAACGGTGGTTCTGGTACTGTTATCATCAAGAAATTGTTTTCTTACTTGGGAAAATCCTAATTGGAGTGAAAGGCAAGCGAAGAGTACTAATAAACTTAGATGCTTCATAGGGTAATGATTTTAAGTGTCTACTACTAAAAATTAAAATAATGTTTTTATTTTTTTAGAGGTAGGGTGTTTGAATATATGATCATTACTGCTAATGCAAAAAATATGAAACAAATTCCATTTTTAGAAAATTTTAGCTCACAATTGTGACAACATAATTAATGGGTATTAACTATTTAATTTAATAAATTAGGTTTGTTTAATTTATTGGTTTAAGATTTAGGAGATTTTATTAAAAGTATAATTTATTGTTTTATAGGTCTTTATAGATTTATTATTTTATAATATTTATGATTTTTTAGGTTTGTGTAAAAAAAAATACTAATAGGATTTTATGGACAATATGTATTTACTAATTTTTTACTTGAAAATGTGATATGTAATTTTATTGTTATGTATTCGTTTTTATTAAGAAAAATTGAAAAAAGTAGCCATTCTTAAATTTTCAGACCATTTTAATAAAATTCATTCAATATTTTTTTTACAAATTTTATCAAGGAAAGAATATAGGTTGAATTTTTAATTTTTTTAAACATTTTAAAGTTGAGAAATTCTTACTTACATACTTCAATAATATTGTGAATAAATTTACAATGTCCCTTGTAAATAATCTGTGAATAATATATTTTGAAGGAGAAGTTTTTTTCCATTATTTTTTTAATGTAATTATTATAAAGGTTAATTGTATTCCAATGATTAGTATATTTTTTTAGAAAAAATGTTAAATATTATTTTGCTCAAAATTCTCTGACACAAATTAATAATGCTTCCTTATTGGATTATAAAATTACGAGTATAATGAGAATAACCTGACTTTGGACCATAGGTTTGAAATTATTACAAATGATGTAATGTGTGATTATGTACATAAGAAAGTTGAATAAGATTAGTAACGATTTTAAGGTAGGCTCAACCATTCAAATTCAGCTCCAACGAAATAAATGAAGATAAATGCTGCTGCAATTGGGGCAAAAATTGAAACTGCCATAAAGGAAAAATACCACCTTGGTACTTTTGATTGTTCTATTATCTCAACTATTAAAGAAATGACTAAAATAAAAAAAAAGATAAATGAAAAAACAATCGTAATCATTGAACCTATATAATCGTCCCATAACCACAGTAATGAAAATAGAATAAATTCAATCAAAAATATTTCGATCAGACTAATTTTTTGCATTATGTTTGAAATATTAGTTTTTTTAAGTCACATAGAAATTTCTGTACCTTTATATGCGTTTTGTTTTTTTAAAAGTTGTAGAGAAGTTCTAGAGGGAAATTACTTCTTAATATAAAATACTTACAAAACTAATACACATTTAAAATAAATATATGAAATCATTATCTGTTTTTTCTTTTCTTATATTTTTCATCATTTCTCCATTTGTGATTAAAGCCCAAGATAAAGATCCAAAACCGCCATCAACAGGAGAAGAGTTTGAAAAAAAATATCAACAAAATATTAAAAAAGAACGATTGCATGGTGTTTATATTCCTAAAGATTTAGTAGATGCATTTGTTCAACTAAACATTTTGATTGATAAAGGTAGTCAATCAAAGTTCAAGAATATGGAGGAAAGTGCGGCTGTTAAAAAATTACATTTTAGTTTTGGAAGATGGATCACTCATAATTGGAGTTTGTATCCTGGTTCACGTTATTCTCATTATGTGAAAAGCATAGGCATCCACCATCCAGAGGAGATGGCTTCGTTCACCATATTAATGTATCATCGCTATTTGAATAAAAAGAAATTAGATGTGAAAGGATATATGGAAGACTTTAAAAAGAAAAGGGAAGAGGCTAAAAAGGAGAAATTGAAAAAGGGGAAAGTGCTAGAAACCTTTAAAAGGAAAAGGAAAAATTAGTTTCGTATGTAAAGGTGTTAGTGTTATCAATACTAACACCTTTTTCGTGTCAAATACAAAACTACTTTTCTTTGTTTTTTTCAAAAATAGAAGTAGAAAAAGCATTCTTTTTATCACTTTATTTTAAAATTTATACATTTGCAATCTGAAAGAAGAAAAGTAGGGTAGTTATAATAGGTGTGTCTGAGTTATCTGAAATGAAGAAAACCAATAAAATTAGGGCTTCCAAATGCGATGCTTTTTATTTTTTAATGAAACTTAACTCCTACATTTCAAGTAATACAATGAGTTCCATTTTTCAGAAAACTAATTTTTTAAAGAATACTGACAAAAAATCAATTCAACAATGGCTAAGAATTTGGTAATCGTGGAGTCCCCGGCTAAGGCAAAAACTATAGAAAAAATTTTAGGGGAAGATTTCACCGTCAAGTCAAGTATGGGGCACATACGTGATTTAGCAAAAGGTGATAAAGGTGTGGATATTGGGAATAACTTTAATCCTAGTTATGAAGTTTCCCCTGATAAAACTAAAGTAGTTAGTGATCTTAAAGCGTCAATGAAGAAGGTAGACGAGGTATGGCTGGCGACGGATGAGGATCGAGAGGGAGAAGCTATTTCTTGGCACTTGTGTGAGGTTTTAGGTTTAGATCCGAAGACAACGAAGCGAATTGCTTTTAGAGAAATTACAAAATCTGCTATTCAAAAAGCAATTCAAGGACCTCGAACGGTAGATTTAAACTTAGTAGATGCACAACAGGCTCGTCGTATTTTAGATCGATTAGTTGGATTTGAATTATCTAGTTTACTTTGGAAAAAAGTAAAAGGAAAATTATCTGCTGGTCGAGTTCAATCTGTTGCTTTAAAATTAATCACTGAAAGAGAAAGAGAAATTAAAGGATATCAAACTACACCTTTTTATAAAGTAGCCGCCATTTTTAATGTGAAAAATGAAAATGGTAGAATGGTAGAACTTAAAGCTGATTTGCCGACAAGATACGATGCAGAAGGTGATGCACAGGCGTTTTTAGAAAAATGTAAATCAGCAGTTTTTTCAATTACAAATATTGCTGTTCGACCTACAAAACGGAAACCAACTGCTCCATTTACTACTTCAACTTTGCAGCAAGAGGCTAGTCGAAAATTAGGTTTCTCAGTAAAAAGAACCATGACAAATGCGCAACGATTATATGAGCAAGGTTTTATTACTTACATGAGAACGGATAGTGTGACTTTGAGTGATACTGCATTAAAAAATATCGCTGGTGTAATTACTAAAAATTACGGAGCGAATTATCTCAGTACGCGACAGTACAAAAATAAAAAATCAAATGCTCAAGAAGCTCACGAAGCCATCCGTCCTTCTTATGCAGATAAAAGAGTGGTAACCAATGATCATGATCAACAAAAATTGTATGATTTAATTTGGAAAAGAACTGTCGCTTCACAAATGACTGAGGCTGAATTGGAAAAAACAACTGTTGATATTGGTATTTCTACCATAGGTGATGCTACTTTCAAAGCGAAAGGTGAAGTTTTAATTTTTGATGGATTTCTTAAAGTTTATTTGGCGGCAAAAGATGATGATGATGATGATGATGATGAGGATGCAAAGGGAATTTTGCCTCCCTTGACTCTAGGGCAGGAATTAGCTTTGAATGAAATGGTTGCAACAGAGAGGTTTACTCGGCCACCTGCTAGATTTACAGAGGCAGGTTTGGTGAAAAAATTAGAGGAACTTGGAATCGGGCGTCCATCGACCTATGCACCAACAATTAGTAGAATAATGGAACCCTCCAGAGGTTACGTAATAAAAGGTGACAGTGAGGGTAATCCTCGTAATTACAATGTATTAACGTTAAAAAGTGGCGGATTAAAGAAACAAGTTCAAACTGAAAATACAGGCTCAAACAAAGGACGATTGGTCGCAACAGATTTAGGACTTTTGGTTATTGATTTCTTGGATAAGCATTTTAAAGATGTGATGAACTATAGTTTTACGGCAGAGATTGAAGGGCGATTTGATATAATTGCTGCTGGAGATAGAAATTGGACGGAGATCTTGGGCGAGTTTTATCATCCTTTCCATGAAGTAGTTGAACATACATTGGAAAATGCTGAGCGGGCAACTGGAGAGCGAATTTTAGGAAAAGATCCTGTTTCTGGCAAAACACTTTTGGTACGAATGTCTCGTTTTGGTCCTGTTGCTCAAATTGGAGCACCAGATGAATTGGAGGAAGATGAAAAACCAAAATATGCTAATCTAAGAGGAGGACTTTCTTTGGAGTCTGTAACTTTTGAGGAAGCTGTTGAATTATTTAAATTACCAAGAGAGTTAGGGCAGTATGAAGATAAAGATGTTGTTATAGGAGCAGGTAGATTTGGTCCTTATGTGAAATGGGGGGAAGCATTTATTTCGATTCCAAAAGATGAAGATGCATTGACATTGCCAGTTGAAAGAGCACATGAATTGATTGAAGAAAAGAAAAAAGCTGACGCCCCAGTTGGTACCTATAAAGGTATTCCTTACACGCAAGGCAAGGGAAGGTTTGGTCCTTTTTTGAAATACGATGAGTACTTTGTAAATATTCCAAGAAGGTTTGATCCTGAAAACTTGAGCGATGCAGAAGCGCATGAATTGATTGAAGCAAAATTAGTTAAAGAAGCTAATCGATATATTCAACGATGGGATGATGAAAAAATTTCTGTCCAAAATGCACGTTGGGGACCAATCATTAAATTCAAAAAGAAACAAGTCAAAATTGCAAAAAAAGAAGATGGAACCCGAGTGACTCCTGAGGAAGCAGCAGAATTTACGTTAGAGTATGTGAAGGAAATTATTGTTTCACAGATTCCGGATGCCTTCAAAAAGAAGACAAGAAAAAAAGCAGCTCCTAAGAAAAAAGCAACTCCGAAAAAGAAGAAGGAAGCAGCTAAATAAATAAATTTTTTATCAATGAGAAACCTTCCAATCCAAAAGGGCTGGAAGGTTTTAATTTTTAGAGAAATTGGAAAACAGAATCCTCCATATCATTTCTTTTAATATTCCGTTTCCTACTAACTACGGAGGTGTTATAGACGTTTTTTACAAAATAAAAGGGCTTCATAATCAAGGTATTAACATCATTCTTCATGCTTTTGAGTATGGCCGAGATGAGGCTCCAGAGTTAGAGGAGTTTTGTAGTAAAGTTTATTATTATCATAGGTCCCTAAGTCCAATTAAGCAATTTTCCACTCTTCCATTTATCGTCAAGACTAGAGATATAAATACGTTACTGCAAAATTTAAAAGAAGATAATTATCCAATTCTTTTTGAAGGTTTACACACTTGTTATTTTTTGAATCATCCAAATTTAGCAAAGCGAAAAAAATATATTCGAATGCATAATATTGAGTGGCAATATTATGCTCACTTGGCAAAAATGGAAAGTAATTATATTAAAAAAGCGTACTTTAAATTAGAAAGCAAAAAACTTCGATTTTTTGAAAAAAAGATAAAAGATGTAGACGGGATACTAGCGATCTCAAAAATGGATAATGAATATTTCAAAAAACAATTCTTGAAAATTCCAATTCATTATATTTCGGCATTTCATCCAAATGAAAAAGTAGAAATCAAAGAAGGGAGAGGGGGTTATATTTTATTTCATGGAGATTTGAGTGTAAAGGATAACGAACAAGCTGTAATTTTTCTATTAAGGAAAATAATGCAAGGTGTTGATTATCAGTTGGTTGTATCAGGTTTGAATCCCTCAGGGAAGCTTAAGTCACTCATCACAAAGACTAATAATGCTATCTTAAAAGCAAATGTTTCCAACATAGAAATGGAAAGTTTGATGAAAAATGCTCACGTAAACATATTGCTATCTTTTCAATCTGCAGGTATGAAATTGAAATTGTTGAATGCACTTTTCAAAGGTCGGTTTTGTGTTGTAAATGATTTTATGATAAAAAATACTGGACTGGAGAATTTATGTTGGATAGGGGAAACAGCGCAGGATTTTCAGAATATTTTGAATGAAATCTTCCAAAAAGAATTTTCTGAAAATGAAATATTAAAGAGAAGAGAAAGATTAGAAATTGATTTTTCTAATCAGAAATTAGCCATTGAGATAGAGCGGATTATTTTTAAAACACATAGCCTTAAGAGCTCCTGAGAGGAAATTTGAGAAAACCTTAGTCTTATTCAAGTATTTGTCCTCTTCATTCAAAAATGAAACATATGAGAGAGTAGAAAGTTATAGATGGGATTAAGGCAGGGTAGTTAAAATAAAAGAATTAACACAAAATTATTACTAACTCTACTGAGTTTTTTATAAAACATTAAAACCAGAGTCTTAAAAATTCAGGTAGTTATATGTTTAGAAGCTTAACCATTTTCCTTGCTACTTTACTCGAAGCCCCTGAATTACCTAATTCTTCCTTTAACAAAAGATAACCATCTATCACGGGTTTCACTGTCTGCGCATCCATTAACTTTCCCAATTCGGTTTTTAAATTTTTAGAATTAAGCTCACTTTGAATCAGCTCTTTTACAATTTCATGATTAACAATCAAATTAACCAATGAAATATATTTTACATTAATTACTCGCTTCGCAATATGATAAGAAATCAGACTTCCTTTGTAACAAACCACTTGTGGTACATTAAAAAGAGCAGTCTCCAAAGTCGCCGTTCCACTCGTTACCAAGGCCGCAAAACTATGTTGTAAAAGTTCGTAAGTGTTGTTTTGGATAATTTTAACCTCTTGATGATCATTGCCTTGTAAAGTTGACTTATAGAAGTCTAAAGTAATTGAAGGAGCACCTGCAATGATAAATTGATAGTCAGGAAAGTCATTCACTATGCTTAGCATACTTGCCAGCATTTTCGAAATTTCTTGTTTTCGACTACCTGGAAGCAGGGCAATAATTGGTTTCTCAGAGAGTCCATTTTTACTTCTAAAATTAGAATCTAATTCTTTTTCTGCCACTACATCCAATAATGGGTGCCCAACAAATTCAACTTCACAATCATACTTTTTATAAAAATCTTTTTCGAAAGGAAGAATCACAAACATCTTGTCGATATTCTTTTTGATACTATGAACTCGACGACTATTCCAAGCCCAAATCTGTGGTGAGATATAATAAAAGACTTTGATATTATGTTGCTTTGCCCACTTAGCCATCCTTAAGTTGAATCCCGGGTAATCTACTAAAATCAATACATCTGGTTGGTAGTTTAAAATATCAGCTTTGCATATTTTAAAATTATTGAGAATAGTTCTCAGGTTCATTAGCACCTCTAAGAATCCCATAAATGCTAAGTCTCGATAATGTTTGACCAACTTCCCACCAATTTCCTCCATCAAGTCACCACCCCAATATCTAAATTGAGCTTCATTATCTTCCTTATTCAATGCTTTCATTAAATTGGATGCATGTAAGTCCCCCGATGCTTCACCAGCAATTATATAATATTTCATTTTTAATTACACTTTCTAATTTCTTAAAAAGTTGAATTTATTTTTTTTAATAATCACAAGGGCAAATGCCAGTCTAAAAGAGGTTTTCTTCCTGACCCTATATTCTTTACTATAGAATTAGTCTAAAATGTTAATTCCAAAATAGAAAAACCATATCCCAGCATAAATTATAGTTGGAATCATTATCCCTTGCATGGAATAGAAAAATTTTTTTCGATTAAATAATGCAAAAGGAATAAGGTTGATGCATAATCCTAACAGAGCAGAGGTCCGACGTCTAAAATCTCCTGAACCAAATCCACTAATTATATCAGCTGCATCTAGTTGATCATAAATTTCAAGTACCAGGGCATAACCTACAAACGGGATAAAGACACCGAGTAATAACCCTGAGATTAAAGAATCTTTTTCAAACATTATATTTCTTTTTTGGAAAGCAAAATTAATGACTTGATATTTAATAACCTAACTAAATATTCTATTCAGTTTTAATTTTGAGTGATTTCGATTTTTTTAGAGGTATTGGAATGAATGATTATCTGTTTCTATGTTAGAATTTCAACCCAACTATTTGATAAAATGAGTCAATTTAAATGAAAATAAACTTTTGAACATGGGAACAAGAAAGGATAAGGGTTATAAAATAAAACTGGTAAAATTATGGAGTTAATTTTAAAATGTTGCAAAAAAAAAAGATTCAGGAAATTAATTCCTAAATCTTCTTTTATTTTCTACTTCTTCTTGTAGTAGTACCAGTAATTGTTGTAATGTTAAGAATGATGGGATGCTTAAAAATGCTGATTTAAAAAATGTTAATGTTTGTTGATGACCGAGGACAATTCACTTTATCATTTCAGATTCAAGTGGTAAAAAAAATTAGCAAGCATCATTCTATTCTTACTTTACTCATGTAAACTTTGGAAAAACAACAATAAAGTTATTGAAGTTAATTGTTGTTAGGTTAATACCTTTTTGAATGAATTTTGAAGAACAAAACACTCAATTTTAATACAAGAAAACACCCAAATTACATTGATTTGACTATAATCTCTAAGGTGACCTATTTAGATACAATTCCCAAAATTCACTTTCTAACATTTAATTAACAAAAGTTACCAACATCTGTTAATTATTTGATTGTGAGTAACTTAAAAGCAAACTTAATAATAACTTTTGAAACATATTAATATTTATCCACATTTATACAGAATGTGGAAAACTTTTTTGGATATATTATTTAGTATTATTGTTAAAATCAAAATACCTATTGAATGGTATGTTCAAAAACTCATGAAATAGTACTATAATTATTGCTTTTTACTATTTTTATATCTCAAAACCAATAATTACATCATGAAATTTATCCAAATACTATTTATCAGTTTTACGCTTGTTAATATTAGCTTTAGTCAAAATCTATCCAAAAAAATGATGGATGAGTCAGTATATGCTAAATGGAATACCGTTCAAAGTCCAAAGATTTCAAATAATGGGGAATGGGTAGTTTATCAATTGAAACCAGGTGAGGGAGATATGAAGCTTAAATTTTTTAATTCAGTAAGTAAAAAAGAATACACCTTTGAAAGAGGTGAAAATGCCAAGATAACTGACGATTCAAAGTACATTATTTTTAAGATTACAGCTTCTGCGGATTCTGTGAAAATGATGAAACGAAATAAGGTTAGAAAGAAGGATATGCCAAAGGATACTTTGGGTATTTATAATTTAGCCACTCATTCATTAATAAAAATTCCTAATGTAAAATCATTTAAGGTACCAGAAAAATGGAATGGTCATATTGCCTACTTAAAAGAGAAGCAAGTATTTACTAAAGGAGATACGATTTCTATCAAACCAAAAAAGAAAGAAACTTACGATAATGGAACTCGCTTAACAATTAGAACCTTGGAATCAGGAGAAGAACAAATGTTTACTTTTGTGAAAAATTATACACTCTCTGAAGAAGGTGGAAAAATGTTGTTTTCAAGTACCGGAAATGATTCTACTTTTTCTGAAGGTATCTACTGCTACGACTTTTTTCAAAAAGAATTAAAAACACTTTATAAAGAAAAAGGTGAGTATAAATTTTTAACATTTGATGAGAAAGGTAATCAAGCAGCTTTTCTTTCCAATGTTGATTCAACTGATTTACGTGTTGCTCCTTTTCAATTATATTATTGGAACGGAAAATCTGATACTGCCAATATGGTTTTTAATAATACAAATACTTTATTGAATGAAAATTGGATTGTTAGTAAGAATAGGAGATTGTTTTTCTCAGGAAATGGTAACCGATTGTTTTTTGGAGTTGCACCGCCACCAATTTTACAAGATACTAGTTTACTTCAAGAAGAAATTGTGCAAGTGGAAGTATGGAGTTACACCGATAAAAAATTATATACTAGGCAAGAGAGTGACTTGAAAAGAGATAAAAATAAATCCTACTTAACGGTTTATGATATTCCTAGTCATTCGTTTTATCAACTTGCAAATTTGAAGGTAGATGATATAGGTTTGGGTGATGAAGGGAATGCAAACATGATTGTAGGATTTAATTCCAAACCCTATTTAGAAAGAACATCATGGGAGGGTTGGCCATCCTATAAAGATTTATATGTCAAGAATTTAGAAGGTGGAGGATGGGAACAAATTGCTAAAGAGGTACGAGGAAATCCACAAATGTCACCAAAAGGAAATTATATTTATTGGCATAGTCCGAGGGACACAGCATGGTTCACATATTCGTTTTTAAATAAGAAAACAACCCAAATATCGAATAACAAAATTTCAAAATTTTACGATGAGTTAAATGATCGCCCAATGCATCCGAGGAATACTGGAATGGCAGGTTGGACGACTGATGATAAATATCTCTTATTATATGATCGATATGATATTTGGAAAATTCATCCTCAATATGAGGAACCTCCTACACGATTAACTAAAGGTAGAGAGGCGGTAGACCCTACAGTTTTTCGGTATATTCGATTAGATAGAGAAGAGAGAAATATTGATCTGAAACAAGAGGCACTTTTACATTCTTTTAAAGAGAAAAGTAAGCAAGAAGGATATTTAAGTTTTAATTTTTTTAATAAAAGAATACAAAGACTCGTAGAGGGAGATTATGCGTTTTCTAATTCACCACAAAAAGCTAAAGATGTGAATTTTTTGTTATTTACAAAAGAGTCATTTCAACTTTTTCCCGATTTGATATTGGTAAAGAATAATAATTTCAACCAAGAAATTAAAATTAGTGCTGCCAATCCACAACAAAATGAATACAGTTGGGGAGCCATTGAACCATACACTTGGACTTCGCTTGATGGGGAGGAATTGACAGGTTTGTTAGTCAAACCGGCTAATTTTGATCCTAATAAAAAGTATCCAATGTTAGTGAATTTTTATGAAAGAAGTTCGCATACTTTGCATCGACATCGAGCACCTTACCCTCATCGTTCTACAATCAATTATTCGTACTATTCGAATCGTGGGTATGTGATTTTTAATCCAGATGTACCTTATCGAATAGGTTATCCTGGAGAAAGTGCCTACAATGCTGTGATTCCAGGAGTGACTTCCTTGATTGAAAAAGGATTTGTAGATGCTGATAATATTGGAATGCAAGGACATAGCTGGGGTGGTTACCAAGCTGCATATATTGTGACCAAATCTAATATTTTTAAATGTGCAGAATCAGGTGCGCCGGTGGTCAATATGATTTCTGCTTACGGTGGAATTCGATGGGGGAGTGGAATGAGTCGAGCGTTTCAATATGAACATACGCAAAGTAGAATTGGTGGAACACCATGGGAATACCCAGTTCGTTATATCGAAAATTCTCCGATATTTTTTATTGATAAAATCGAAACACCTTTACTGATTTTGCATAATGATAAAGATGGTGCGGTGCCTTGGTATCAAGGAATTGAATTTTTTAATGGGTTACGTAGGTTGGGGAAACCTGCTTGGATGTTAAATTATAATGATGAACCACATTGGCCGGTGAAATTGCAAAATCGAAAGGATTTTAATTTGAGAATGCAACAGTTTTTTGATTTTTACTTGCAAGGAAAACCGAAACCGATGTGGATGGAAAGGGGAGTGCCTGCGATGGAGAAAGGGATTCGGCAAGGGTTGGAGTTTAAGAAGGATTGATATATCTGAATATCGAACAAGAAATAACCAATATCCACCGTCGGAGGACTGAAGACTCTTTATATTGTTGGATATTGGTTTTTCCTTGTTGAGTGTTGATTATTCAAAAGATTGTACTCTTGGTAAATTATCCTCGATTTCATTCCCTATAGTCAGGCTCAGATAATGAGTACCGATATATTTTCAGTTAGGATATGTAGAATTTATTAGTATTTTTGATTTCTTTTAAGAATAAAAGATTATTTCCAAAACCGAACAACCCATCCAATGAATTCTTTTCATAGGAATAATTCAATATGCATTATTAAAATAATTATGTTGTTTTTTTATTTATGTCTATTTTTTACCACTTCTCTATCGGCTCACGGTGATCTAGATCTTCAAATTGAACGTATTTCAAAACGGATCGAAAGAGAACCACATAGTGCAAATTTACATATAAAGAGAGGACAACTCTATGCCAACCACAATGAGCCTAAAAAGTCAGAACAAGATTATCTTCTTGCTCGAAATTTAGATCAAAACCTTCTCATCACAGATTTATTATTAGCTCAATTGTTTGTAGATAATAATGAAGCAAGAGCAGCTCTTTTACACGTCAATTTATTTTTAAAAAATTATACTAACCATTCGATTGCACTCATTACGAGAGCAAAAATAAACCAGCAAATGGGGCAGCCCGATTTGTGCCAAAAGGATTTAGAAAAAGCCTTGTCGAATTTACTGGAGCCAAATCCTTCTCATTTTATTTCAATTGCTGAAGCGGTGCTATTGGCTGATGATTCTAATATTTCTGAGGCTTTGAGTTGGTTAAAAAAAGGGGAGGAGAAGTTTGGTTTTGATATTGTTTTGAAATCGAAAGAAGTGGATTTATATGTCCGAACTAAACAGTATGAAAATGCGATTTTGACTATTGATACAATTACGGAACATTTTCAGAGAAAAGAAAAATGGCATTTTCAAAAAGCAACAATTTATGAAAAGGCTGGAGAAATAGACCTCGCCAAAATTCATTATGATGCTACTTTGGAAGCAATTAATAAACTACCAAAACGAATACAGATGACTTCCAAAATAATCAAACTCGAAGTGCAATCTCTAAAACGAATTAATGTACTATCAAAATAAAAAACACACTAGGTAGAATACCTTTTGTTTATTTCCAAAACCGTTCCTAAATTCCCTTTACAAAATGAAAACTGACAACCTCCGTTTTGTCAAAATGACAATTGTTCTTTCAATTGCTTTCTTCTTCTCTTTTAATTCCTTTTCTCAAACTTCGACAGTAATACGTGGCCCATATTTACAAAGTGGAACGACCGCGAGCACGATAGTCAAATGGCGTACATCGAATAGCACCGATAGCCACGTTTGGTATGGAACAGATGTTAATAATTTAAATCAAACAGAAGTAGTCAGCGGTTCCCAAACGGATCATCAAGTTACTGTTTCAGGATTGGTTGCTAATACGATTTATTACTATGCAATAGGTGATAATGGTGGACAGATGGAAGGTGGTAATGGCGACGCAAGTTTTTATTTTAAAACAGCACCAACGATAGGTTCCTCCCAACCCGTGACTGCATGGATACTAGGAGATTGTGGAACTGCCAATAATGAACAAGAAATGGTTCGTGATGCTTATTATAATTATGTTGGAAGCAATCATACTGACATGGTTTTGTTTTTAGGAGATAATGCATATGATGATGGATTTGATAATGAGTACCAAGTTGCATTTTTTGATGTATATTCTGATAAGTTGAAAAATGCAATATCGTGGTCTTGCCCCGGTAACCATGATTATTATGGCTCAGGACTTAATAATGCATATTATGATATTTTTTCTTTTCCAACAAGTGGAGAAGCGGGAGGTTTAGCTTCCAACACAGAGAAATATTATTCTTTTGATTATGCCAATATTCATGTCATTTCTTTAGATTCTCATGATGAAAATAGAAATACAGGTAGCCCTATGTTGACCTGGTTGGAAAATGATTTGGCAGCAACCACTCAGGAATGGATTATTGTTATGTTTCATCATCCTCCATATTCAAAAGGATCACATGATTCCGATGATTCAAGTGAAGAACGTATGATTCAAATGAGGGAAAATGTATTACCGATTTGTGAATCTTATGGAGTGGATTTAGTTCTTTCGGGACATAGTCATGCTTACGAACGTTCCAAGTTAATTAATGGACATTATGGATTTTCAAATACTTACGATCCAGTTCTTCATGATATAGATGGAGGAAATGGTCAGTTAAATGGAAGTGGTGCATACCAACAAAATTCAAGTGAAGAAGGTACTGTTTACGTTGTAACTGGTTCTGCGGGAGGATCATCTTCGGTAGGAAACCACCCAGTAATGTATTATTCAATGGATCAAGTAGGATCGACTATTTTGGAAGTAAATGGTAGTCAGATGGATGTGAAGTTCTTAGATAAAAATGGTGTCGTGGAAGATTTTTTGACCTTAATTCAAAATGGGCAACCAACCGTCAATTGGACAAGTCCAATTAATGGAGGTCTTTTTTTAAACTTAAATCCGATAGCCTTAAATG
>UPTG01000053.1_pt1 | contig 103940 bp, 71 predicted proteins | sample 2160121 | NCBI WGS metagenome assembly UPTG01 (sample SAMN06266255, study PRJEB28933) | marine metagenome | isolation source: Columbia River Estuary | place: USA:Columbia River Estuary, USA | collected 2014-07-27 | reverse complement strand
TAGGTATATGGCAACTTGGAGAAGAAGCAGCAGCTGCTGAATTTGGTCAAGTTCCTGGTCAAGTCAAAATCAAGGATTTAGATGGTAATAAAACCATTAACACTGATGACAGAATGATTTTGGGTAGTGAAACACCCGATTGGACTGCTGGACTGAGAAATCAAATCAATTATAAGGATTGGGATCTATCCTTCTTTATCTATACAAGACAAGGGCTTATGTATTCCAATGCTTTTTTGAATGGAACCATGGGAGACATTGCAAGTAGCAGATATAACAGATCGGCTGATATTGATTTTTGGACGCCCACTAATCCAAGTAATACTTACTTTAATCCAGAAACGGGTCCAGGTTTGAACTCTAATAATGAGAGTCAATCAGAACAAAAATATCTAGATGCTTTAGAAACCAATAAAGACGAAAACCCAAGTGTACAATTAATGAAATCATTTGCAGAAGAAATTGTCGCTGCAGATTTTGGAACTGATTTGCAAAATGTTATTTCTGACAAAATGAATATAAATGAGATCATTGTATATGCTGTTGTTGATCGAACCATCAGGCATGATAATGCCTCTTTTACTGGTATTGTAGTGGAGGTGGATGTACCAATCACAATTATTTTTGGTACGAAAATCCATCAACAAAAAAGTTTCATTTAATCCCTTGGGATTTAGATAACGCATTTGAAAACATTATTCTTGATTCCAATCCCGTTACCTTAATTAAAGATGAATGGGGAAAGACATCTGCTAACTGTGAACCATTTAATTATGAACCATTCTTTGTCAATCAACGCTCTGCAGCATCCGATAAATTAACAGCGGGATAGGCTAGTTTTGAGAACGAATTTAATCTTTTAAAAACTGAATTTATTAATGGGCCTCTTTCATTTGAAAGAGCAAGTGCTAAACTAAATGATTGGAAAACTCAATTTTATCAAACCACTTTTAATGTAAGTGAAAATCACTCCGATGTAATTACTATTCCAAATTGGGAAAATTTCAATAAAATATTAAAACAGGAATTGTTAAACGATAAAAAAAATTATTTTTTCTGCTCCTAATTTTGTCCTAACTACAACACTAATGAGACTAAATTAGGAGTCTCAAATTCTGCTTGTTATATTGTAGCTAACTTAAACGATTGAACTTTTTAAAACTAACAAAACAAAATACATGAATCTACAATACAACCTTTTTAGCAAAGGAATATTTATTTTCATCCTTTGCTTTCCTTTTATTTTATTCTCGCAGAGTCAAAGTCCTTTAGAAGCTTCCTTGCAACATCTAGAAGAAAAACAGAAGGCATTTGATTTAACAACTACTGACATATCTAATTATAGAATTAGTGATTTATACTCTTCAAAACATAATGGAATTACTCATATTTACTTGCAACAACAACATGAAGGAATTGATTTACAAAATGCTATCATCAATATTAATGTTTTATCAAATGGTGAAATACTAAATATCGGAAATAGGTTTACGAAAGATTTAGCTAATAAAGTTAATAGCTCCTCTCCCACTGTTGAACCTATTAAAGCATTACAAACGGTCATAAATAAGTTTCATTCAACAAATTCAATTCCTCTTAGAATTCAAGAAAAAGTCAATGAAAAGCATTTTATTTTCAATAAAAAAGGAATTGCACTTTCTCCAATAAATGTTAAATTAAAATACGGCTTTCAAATAGATAACTCTATTCGATTAATTTGGGAGGTTGGATTTTATCAATTAAACGCAAAACACTTCTGGAATGTATCAGTAGATGCAATAAATGGAAAGATTTTGGGTTATTTTGACGAGGTGATCCATTGTAACTTTGATCATACTCATGACAATTGCACCAAGAAAATTAATTCAAATAATCACAAATCCACTGAAGCTAATTCACTTATGTTTTTAAATAAAGGGGGATTAGCAGTAAAACCACCCGTCACAGCAGATACTTATAATGTATTTCCGATGCCTATTGAAACTCCAAATCACGGGGATCGTGAATTGGTGGTTGCCCCAGCAAATCTAGTTGCTTCTCCTCATGGTTGGCATGATACAGATGGTGTAAATGGAGCAGAGTATACCATTACTCAAGGAAATAATGTTCATGCTTATCATGATATCTTCTCTCAAAACAAATCAATTGGAGGTGAACCAGATGGTGGTGCTAATTTAGAATTTGACTTTCCTTATGATGAAAATAACGACACTTCTTACCAAGCAATAGATGCTGCAACTGTCAACTTATTTTATTGGAATAATGTGATTCACGATGTCTTTTATCAATATGGATTTGATGAAGTATCTGGAAATTTCCAAGCTAACAATTATGAAAACGGAGGAGCAGAAAATGATTACGTGAGAGCAGAGGCTGCAGATGGAAGTGGCAAAAATAATGCGAATTTTTTCACACCAAACGATGGATTAAGGCCTAGAATGCAAATGTTCATATGGAATGCCAGTAATACAACTACCCAACCAAATAAATTGATTGTCACAGACACAGGAGGGATCGTAAATCAATATAATATGATGCCCGGAGGTTTTGGTGCACCACTTCCACTTACTCCTATAATAAGTGAATTAGTATTAGTAGATGATGGAATTGGTAATATATTTGATGCCTGTGAAAATATTGGAAACTATAATGAGGTTGATGGAAAAATTGCTCTTTTAGATCGAGGTACAAATGGTTGCCAATTTGGAAGTCAAGTTTTAAAGGCTCAAAATGCAGGGGCTGTTGGAGTGGTTGTATGCAATAACAGCAACAGTATTTCCTTCCCAATGAGTACCGGAGATGATGGTGGTGCAGTAATAATTCCGGCAGTAATGATTGGAGAAGAAGATTGCGATAGTATTAAATTGTATTTATCCACACTAACTGTTGCCTTAGGAGCACCAGATTTTACAATACCAGCACCAGGCCCATTTGGAGGCTTTGATAGCGATTTTGATAATGGAATAATTGTGCATGAATATGGCCATGGAATTTCTAATCGTTTAACTGGAGGACCATCTGCATCAAATTGCCTTAGAAATATGGAACAAGCAGGAGAAGGTTGGAGCGATTGGTTCGGTTTGATAATGACTACAAATTCTAATAATAATGCTAATCAAGGTCGAGGAATTGGAACTTATGTTACCGATGAAGATACAAATGGTTTAGGGATTCGTGAATTTCAATATAGCAGAGACATGGTGTTAAATCCACACCTATATTCAAATATTAATACGGGTTCAGTTCCACATGGAGTTGGCTCAGTTTGGGCAGTAATGATTTGGGATTTGTATTGGAATATGATTGATGTTTATGGATTTGATGATGACATTTATAATGGTACAGGAGGAAATAACATAGCGATGCAATTAGTTATGGATGGTTTAAAGTTACAAACTTGTAGTCCAACATTTTTAGATTCAAGAGATGCCATTTTAGCGGCGGATTTAGCCAATAATGGCGGAATTAATCATTGTTTAATTTGGGAGACTTTTGCAAGGCGAGGACTTGGTCTAAATGCAAAGGTTGGTGGAATAGTAGGATATGATGTTCCATTAGATTGTCAATTCCGTTTAAAGATCAACAAAACTGCTTCTAATGAAATCACAGCTGGAGAAACCTTAACTTATACAATTGATGTCAACAATGATTCACCAGACGAATTAATTAATCTAGTTATCACAGATCAACTCCCTGATGGTGTCGAGTTAATTGAGAGTTCAATGAGCTGCACAAATTATACTCTCGAAAATTCTCTATTAACAGTTCAAATAGGTAATCTAGATTCTGGTGTATCTACTTCTTGCACCTATGATGTCCTTGTTCTTCCAAGTCCTTTCTCCTACCTTGCTTTTGAGGATGATATGGAAAATGGTATTTCTAATTGGTTAGCAACGGCAGGTACAGGAACTCAGCTTTGGGAAGTAAGTAACAAGAGCTATGAAGGAGACAATTCATGGTATTTTTCTAACGGAGAGCATACTTCAGATGCAAGATTGACAACTGCTTCCTCATTTGAACTTGAAGGAAATAATCCGTCTCTTTCCTTTTGGCATCAATATGATGCTGATTCAAATCGTGATGGAGGAACAGTCGAAATCTCAACTGATGGTGGTTTAAGCTGGAATGATTTACGATTTAATTTTACTAAAAATGGATATACAGGTATTATGCTAAACCCTATCCTTACTGGTAAACTAGGTTTTGTTGGAAAAAGTGACGGATATATTAATACGGTGGCAGATTTAAGTGAATATTCAGGAGAAACAGTTATGATTAGATTTCGATTTACCTCAAATGATTCCGACGAAGCTGATGGGTGGTATATTGATAATGTTAGGTTGTTTGGAGATTATCGAGAGATTACCAATAATGCTTGTGTCTCTTCAGGTCTAAATGAAAATGAATGTGAATCGACAACTTCGGTTGTTTATGGTGATCCATCGACCTCAAATAAAAACTTAGAGGCAACTATTGCTGTCTCTATTTTCCCAAATCCAACTGATGGAAAAATATTTCTAAATTTAAAAAACACACATAAAGGATCAACTACTTTTAAAATCAACACTTTGGATGGAAGGGTCTTAAAAGCTAAAGAAGTTGACTTTTCAAATGGAGTTATTGAATTTGACTTATCTAATTTTCCAAAAGGAATCTATTTGATTCAAATTCAGAATGACGAAACACAAGTTGTCCACAAGATAGTTCTACAATAGAAATAAAGACATTTATGTTATTGGAAATAAATACGGAAGGTCTTTAGATTTAATACCGAAGATCCTTCCATATTTATTTGATTAAAACCTTAACCTCTTCCCTTTTTTAATCTACTTCGTGAATTTCTAGTTCTAGAACTTCGACTAGGTTTTGAATATTTTGAACTTGGATTTCCTCTTGATCGATTCGCGTCCGAGCTACTTTTAGATTTTATAGAAGAACTTTTAGATATTTTAGGTCTAGATGACCTTGACGAATTTAGAGTTCTTGAAGAAGAGGATTTCCTATCTGATTTAAATGATCTATTTTCGCCAGACCTAGATTTTTTTGAACCATTTTGACTACTTGACTTTGAATTTGAACGACTTAGTCCCCTCGAGGTGTTTTTTTGGATTCTTCCTCTTGGGTTCACATTTGGCGATCTATTCGACTTTGTTGTACCAGAATTAAATCGATCAGATCTACCTAATCTATTCGTCTCTGCTTCTTTTTGATAATTTCCATTAGAATCGATTCTAGATTTTTTAGAATTTGTCCTAACTTCTCCAGTCTGTCTATTGGTTGTTTTAGGAACTTTTGAGATTCGACTTCCTTTCTCTTGTTTATTCCTTAGAGCTACAGAATTATCCCTAGCTATATTTACTTTTTTTAATCCTGGTCTGAATTCTTTTCGATTTATCCCATGATTAATTTTCTCTCTTTTAATTATAGGTCTTCCACGCTTTACCCTTAACTGATTAGAACGGTGAACGACATGATGGCTATAATGTCGGTATGGGCGGTAAAAATTATGTACGTGACGTAATCTGAAAAAATGAACATGATGATAATGTCGGTGGAAAATTACAACCCTTGGACGGAAAATATTCCAACCACAAGGTCTCCAAGGTCTCCAGTAATTTGGGTAATATGACCAATAGTATGGTGATCGATAAATTCGATAATTTCTACCAAAAATATGCTGAACTGGTGACCACCAAAACACATTTACATAACCTCTTTTGAAATCGTAATCTGCATTTGGACCACCTCTTCCTCTAGAATACCCAGATCGATTATAAGGTTCAACAATGACTTCGTCTCCATAAATATCTTCATCTCCTATAATTTGTAACATGGCTCTACGACGACCGGTTTTTTCAATTTCAATCACCGCAATATCTTGCACATCATATCGGTTGAGTGGGACTTGCAAAACAATAGCATGAAAACTCCCCTCCCGAATGTGTTCCACTCTTATAAAATCAATTTGACCATCACGATCCAAATCTAAATTATTAACATAAGTATCTTCTTCATTTAACCTTCTTTCGAAATCTGAAATGGTTCTAGAATTTTTAAACAATTCAATAGCTCCCTCCAAACTGAAGAAATCTCCATCAAAACCTGTTCTTTCATCTCCCCTTTGAGCTAGGGTTGCAGAGAGAAAAATGAGTGATAGTAACCAACTAAAAATTATTTTTTTCATAATCGTATTTTTTTAAATGAATTAGAAAAAGGGATAAATCAAAAAGTGACAATTGATTTATACTACAATTATGACGAATTATTTTGGATGTTGCATAGTTTTAGGTTCCACTTTATCATAAGATTAACTAAAGTTAAAAGAACTTAAAGAAAAGCTAATTTTTGTTAAATTTGGTGAAAATTAAACTTAATGAACTACAAATTAGTGTGCACTGACATTGATGGAACGCTTCTAAACAAGGATCGTGAACTTTCTTCAAAAACAATCGAAATAATTAAGGAAACCAAGGAAAAGCACCCGGTTATTCTTATTTCCTCTAGGATGCCTAAAGCTATGACTCACCTTCAAAATGAACTTGATATACTAGAGAATCCGTTGATTGCATATAATGGTGGATTAGTTTTAACAAATGAAGGAGGGAATCGTAAAACCATATTATCTATTGAAATTCCAATAAAATTAACCACTCAAATTTTAACATTTATCTCTAACTCAACTATTCATATGAGCTTGTACAATTCGGATAAATGGTTCGTTCCTGAAATGGATTATTGGGCAAAACGGGAAATGAATAATACTAAAGTTAAACCTGAAGTTAGAAATCTTTTTAATGTGTGTGAAGATTGGAAAACACAAGAGATTGGACCACACAAAATTATGTGCATGGGCGAAAAAGGAGAAATACAATTATTAGAAAATTATCTAAAAATGTATTTTTCAAACGAATTAAATATCTATAGGTCAAAAGATACCTATTTAGAAATCGCGAATAAACAAATATCTAAATTATCCGCTTTAAGTTTTTTATTAGAAAAAAAATATACCATTTCACTAAAAGAAGTAATTGCATTTGGGGATAATTTCAATGATATCGAAATGTTATCTGGTGTAGGTTTAGGAGTGGCAGTGGAAAATGCAAAATTAGAAGTAAAAAACGTTGCTGATCAAGTAACTTACAGTAACTTAGAAGATGGAGTTGCTCATGCTCTTATAAAAATTCTTTACAAAGGTTAAATTCTCTAATAAAAAACTAATTAATTTTTCATTTTTTAAAATTTCATTTATAAATCACTATTCGTAGTGATAATTAAAACCAAAGTATATTTCCATGAAAAGACCACTAGTTACTCCTCTTCCAAAAAATGCCAGCCAAGAAGCAAAAGAACTTGCAGGGTTTTATAAAGAAACATTAGGCTTTACTCCCAATAGCTTATTTACCATGATGCATCGCCCCAGAATTGCTTTGGCATTTCAAGAAATGAATAAGGCCGTTATGGAAAATAAAGGAAGAGTTACAAGTGTATTAAAAAGACTAATTGCCTATCTTTCAAGCAGGACAGCTGGTTGTAGATATTGTGAAGCACATGCTATTCGAGCAGCGGAAAGATACGGTTCAGAGCAAGATAAAATAAATCATATTTGGGAATATAAAACTTACTCCGCTTTTACCGATGCTGAGCGAGCCGCATTTGACTTAGCGATCGCAGCATCAACTGTTCCGAACTCGAACAATGATGAAATTTCTGAGAATATGAGGAAGCACTGGGACGAGGGAGAGATTGTGGAGATCTTGGGTGTAATTGCTCTTTTTGGATATTTAAATCGATGGAATGATAGCATGGGTACTCAACTGGAGGAGCCCGCTGCAGAAGATGGTGATAGATTCCTATCAGGAAAAGGTTGGACACGCGGAAAACATAAATATTAACCACTAAATTAAAAGAAATAATACTAGCCTAGTTATTATTCTTTACAATATGTAAATATAATGTTATAATTTTATTTATTTAGGATACAAGCTCCTAATTTTAGATACCTTCAGCAAAAACTAAAGATGGAAAAATGAAAGATATAGTATCCAATTTTAATCAGTGATCTCCTTCATTAATTGACGGATTTTAATCGCCGCAGGCATCATGTTAGCCTTCATTTTTTTTAAAATAGCAACTTTTTTTTCATCCCCTTCTTTGACCACTTGTGATACTAATTGACTAAATCCATCCAGTCTATTATTACGCAACCAGGAGCGCAGTTCTTTTTTTTGTGACCAATTAAATTGATTAACCATAAATATTGCCATCATTCTAATCCAATCTGTATCATGATTTGGTAAGGGAACTACCTGACAGAGTTTATTTTTTTCCGCCTCGGTTTCATACGTTGCCTCTATATGAGCAATAAATGCTGCACTAAAAACTGGTTGATATGATCTTACTGTTTGAGGAGTAATTAAATCACCCTCAAAGATAGGCTTCATTTCCAAATTAGTAATGGCGCTTGCAGAACAATCTATATGAATATGTTTTTCAGAAGTTGGAATACTTCCATCATTAAAAACAATTCTATCTTTTTTAATACTTTGAACCCTTCCCTTCCGAACAACATTTTTAATTTTCCGTAGCTCCGATAATTCCATTTGACTAATCGTTGCACCATGGAACATTTGAGGTTTAACATTTTTATCAATACGTAATAGAGAGCCGCATGCCTCAAGGCGTTCAAATAAATCATCAACAGAATTTGCATTAACCAATGCTTCAAATTGGTTAGCCTGAGCACCAATAGCATCCTCAAAAAATTCCATAGTTGGTTGCGTATTTTTTCGATCTATCAACCAAGCATCTCGAGAAACTACCCAAGTAATTTTTTGCGGATCTACTTTATTTTCTAGCAACCAAAGACAAGCGTCAATTCCAGTTTTCCCTCCTCCAATAACAACAAATCCAACTGGCGGATTTTCTACTCTTGGTAAGTCATTTAATGCAATGAAATTAACATTATCTCCAATTAAGAAATTTGGAGTATGGGTGGAAGGAACAGTTGTTTTTAGGTAAGTCGCATCAACTGTTTTTATATTAACTTTTACTTGATATTCATCCCCAGATATTTTAGAAACAAATTTCCCATCTCCTTTGTAATCACACATTGGGAAATATTGAACACGACCTGTTGGTAAAAATTGATGACGCATTACATCATCAAAATAATTCATTACTTCTGCTCCAGAGGCTAAGTCATTTAACCCTTTATTCCAACCAACCTCATCTTTCATACCTTTGCTCAATTCACGAGAACTCACTCCGTAAAAAGCAGAGGGTTGATGTAAAGTAACAAACGGGTAGGCAAAGTTCCAATGTCCACCGGGTTTGGCAAATCTGTCAACGATAATAATATTTGCATTCGTTTCGGCAATAAGAATATCTGCAAATGCCATCCCTACGGCTCCACTACCAACAACTAAATAATCTGTTTCAAGCATGGTTTATTAATTTTCCAATAAATACTTTTGTTAAAAGAAATTCATTTGAAAGTAATATCAATTTATTCAGCAAAAAAAAAGAATAAATTAAGATCGAACTATTCCTTTTTTATATCAGTTTAATTAATTCATTCTATCTCATTTTCTTCAAAATATCCATCATAGAAACTGCTGAGACTTCTCCTTTTCTCTTGATGAAATCACGTGGTGTTGAATCTCCAATTTCATAAACAATTCCTTCAGCACCAAATTGTTTAAAAAACCAACCTTTAGAAATTGGTTGATTCAAACCACTTGGTTGTTCGTTGATGTCTACTAATTCAAGTTCTTTCTCAATCTGGCTAAGCCATTCTTTCGTAAAACCAGGTAGTTTCCGTTCCACCGAATCGTCAAAAGTATAATACACATCGTAATGAGTACTATGAAAATCTAAACCAAGTACAATTTCATTTTCTCCTTCTTTAGCTTCTTTTACAATATGAGTAGTAACTTGTTTAATTTCAGGCTGATTATATTTTGCCCAATCTCTATTCAAATCAATTCCTCCCGTATTGTGTCTAAAATGTCCTAAGTCCACACCATCAGGATTCATCATTGGATAAACCAACACTCTATACTTATCTAGAAATCCATTATTCGCTCCTTTTTCAATTATTGTTTCAATAAAGGCCTGCATAGCGAAATAACCAGTTACTTCTGGTGGATGTTGGCGACTAATGACAACTACTGTCGGTTTATTTTTATGGTTACCTTTTGACAAATCCATGAAAAACATTTTCCGACCTTGTACACTTTCTCCAGCATCACCTAATGTAACAACAGGATTAGCTTTCCATTGATTCATCCACTCACCCACTCTTCGATGGTCTTGTATTTCTTGCCCCGCTATCCAAAGAGGTTTTTGAGTTAAATCTAACTTTAAGATAGCATGGAGACTATCAGGTGTTAGGGTGATCCTAGTTGAATCTAGGCGTTCCCAATTATCACCATCATAGCTTATTTTTGGAAAATAACGGTGTCTATGAACAACGTAATACAATTTAAGATAGACAGACTTTGTTTGTTTTGACCAAATCTTAAAAGCATACCATGGACTTGTATTAATGGGTACATTTTCAGCATTTATAGTTGCTTGAAAAGTAGAATCATCAATCTGGGTAAAATCATTCAACCTCGCTGATGGAAATTCATTAGTTGCACTTACATCTCCAATTTCATAAGTTTTTTTAACTTGATATTCTATAGGACGAGTGGTCGTGTCGACTGGTTTTGGAAACTTATAAGTTTTTAATTTGTAGGGATTATGTTGACAAGAAAAAAATAAAAAAACAGAAAAAATAAAAAATAATAATTTTTTCATGGTTAGAATTTTGTTTGGTTAAAATTATTTCAAAACAGGCAATTCAATTTTGGACATTTGCGTATTACCACGATGGATATTCAATACAGTAGATTGACAATTTTTTAAATTTCCATCAGGGCATAGAGTTGGATTAAGTTCAAAGTTTTCAAAATCTGCACCTGCAATACTGATTCTTAATTTATGACCTTTTTGAAAAACCCAAGATGTAGGGGTTAAATCAAATCTCATAGAAATTACGGCATTCCCTGCTAATGGATGATTATCATAGCCACCCCTATCAAATCCATGCCAAGGTAGATCTGGTTTTATGTCATATAGATAATTGACTTGTTCATCGTCATCAACTTGCCGATGCCAACCTGCCCGAAGTTGTCCTTCTGAGACATAATAAACTGTTCCATCCTCAGCTACGTCACTCAAATAAACGAATACATCAGAATCATTTTGATTTGAAGAAATAAATATTTCCACAATAGGATGCCCTGTTACTTGTAATTTATTTTCCAAAATAGAAGTTTCATAAACTATACACTTTTCGTCCAATTGAGTTCTAATCATCAAGGAATCGGTGGTGGTAGCCATATTCCAACGATTATCATTTTCAGCATCATAATTTGAAGCATGACTAAAATCTATTTTATACTCATCGAATCCAATTTCACTTGAGTCTATGGAAAGGTGATTTTCTCCCTTAAAAAAAAGTGTTTCATAAGTAGTTGATTTTGGAGGATAATTGTCGAACGATTCCCATCCTTTAAAGCAAGTATACAATTGAACAGGATCGATCTTATCATATCCATTTTCTATTCCTTTGAGGTAAAAATCAAAAAATTGAACCCTTAGCGAAAGTAACTGATCTTCATATTCTCCTTGATAATCAAATAATTCCTTATACGCAGGTGGAACAGTCATTGGTACATGAAAGAGAGGAGCCATAATAAAATGAGCAGGATGGTCTTTTTCTAAACTAGCATAAACTTTGGTCACTCCTTCAAAACCATCAAACCATCCACCAGTTATTAAAATTGGAATTTTGCTCTTTTTGATAGCTGGAACAAAAAAACCTGGTGTAATATCCTCCAAGCCTAAAGTATCATCATAAACTACAATCTTATCATCTCTATACATCCAATCTCTTGCAATAGCTGCTGTCCAAATATTTTTCAAATGATCCTTAGAATGATTAAAATAAATATTCTTCTCTCTTCTAACCCCGTCAGCATAAGTTGGTACTTCTGCCGTAACAAAAAGTGGTTCTGCTGAATCTGTGTATAGTGGGATTTCATCCTTTATTTCTCCATCCCCATCTTCATCGATGACAGGCTCAGCAGGAAAAACAGGCATCTTATTTTCTCGATCTAAAGCATTTAAGTTAAGTAGTCGAAGTTGTCGATTGAAATTTTTCCCCCACTTAGTCATTAAGATACCTCCTTGTTTTTGAGCTTCGGTATAAATATCACTTCCCATAATTGATGGGCTAATACATTTTAGCGCATCAGGTTTTTCGCTTGCAATAGCCAACTGAATCCAGCCCAAATAAGAAGGCCCTTGCATTCCAACTGTCCCATCACTCCAATTTTGCTGAGAGATCCAGTTAATCATTTCAATTCCATCTTTTATTAATTGTGGAGACATTGCACTTGTGAATCCAGAAGATGCACCAGTGCCTCGCATATCTGCAACAACGACAGCATAGCCACTTGAAGCTAAAGTATTTAATGTTTTTCGATTTGGTAGACCATTAAATACTGGTCCCCAATTTCCAGTAAATGCTTTCGCTCCAATTTTTTCCCACCAAGCTAAATCAAGCAAAACGATGCTTCGGTTGTAAGGTGTAAAAATAAAAATGGTTGGAACTTTCTCAGATTTTGAGATAGTTGGAAGGAAAATATTTGCAGCAATCTTAGTTCCATCAGACAAGTCAATATACTTTTTCTTTTTTTCAAATTGATTGAGTTCAATTGTTTTTAAAGGTTCATATTCGAATACATCAGCAGTATCTAATTCTATCGATGGACCAGAATAAAATAGTAAAAAAAGAAAACCAATTAGAAGTAAAGAAATGAATCCCAAAAAGAAAATTTTTAAAAATTTCATATAAAAAGTTTTGGTAATTTTAATTTTACTCAAGTTAAAAGAATACTTTTCTTTTTCGACTTTTATAATCAAAAAAAGAATACTTTTGATTCAAAGAATAAAATCATGTTAGAATTATTAATCAGTTTATTCGGATGGGTTGGAGCAATAATTAGCTTGTACGCCTATTACTCAGTATCCACAAATAGGATGGAAGGCACATCTTTTAAATTTCAATTTTTAAATATATTGGGTGCAGCTTTAATTCTAGTTAACTCAACCTATTATGGTGCTATGCCATCAGTGATGGTTAATTTTTTCTGGATGGTAATTGGGTTTGCATCAGTTGTACAATTTAGGAAAGTGAAGAGAACTTAAAAGATATTGACTATTCTAAGCAAACGAGAAACACCGTTTTGTATCAAATATTGGTAGAAAAATTAGATGAATTATTTTTGTCCACCAAGTCTACAGGAATGATATGTGGAAACCCATATTCTAAGTTTTTGCCACAAGCTTCTTCACATATTTACTCTATGCCCCAATACACAATTATTCGTGTTTAACTATTTATTGACATAACATACCTGCTACTTTATTATCTTATTGTTTAAAAAATCTCTCAACAAATTCCGCGAATCCTTCATTTTCAACTTTTAGAAAATAAATACCAGAAGGGAAATGAGAGAGATCCAATTCAATGTTTTGTCTATTTTCCAAAGTGTATTTTCTAGAAAACAACATTCTTCCAAAAAGATCAATTATCTGAATTTCACCTTTATATTTTCCTTCCCAAGCCAAATCTATCACCATTGACCTTCGAACAGGATTGGGAGCAATTTTTACTTCAAATTTTCCAATTTGTAAAATAGCAGATTGAATAGGAGAAAAAGTAAAGTCTTCATCGAAATCAATTTGTTTTAATCGATAGTAATATTGAATCCCTGTTTCTACACTTTCATCAATAAAATTATAACTCGCAGCCTCAATATCTCCATTCCCATCAATCCATCCAATTTTCTCAAAACCATCTTCAGCCAACCTACTCCTTTGAACTTCAAATCCTGCATTATCAACTTCATTCGCAGTCTCCCATGTCAATAAAATATCATTTTTACGAGGCCTAACTATAAAATCAACTAACTCTATGGGTAAAGGAGCAATTGGTACTTCGTAACAAATTTCAAGACCCCAACCATTCAGATTTCCTCCATCTTGATTTGCTGCATCTTGAACTTCTAAAATCCAAAGTCCATCAGTTGATAAATTATTGAAATCCACAATATTTCCTTCTGGCGTAACTGTTTGATTATTATTAAATGGACAGGTTAGAGTACTCCCATTCAAATCTACATCTATATCAAAATCATCATCGTCAGTACATTTTCTATTTATCAAAGTTACTTCCACTCCAGAGGGATGTTTTAAAGTGAAAATTAAATCACCAACATATGTATGATCTCCAATCAAATCTTTCACATTTATATCAGCAATCGTCTCTCCAATTGATATATTTAAATCAGAGGTCACTGTTGGTGTACCTGTAGAAGAAATGGCTACTGGCACATCTGAACTAGTAAAAGTAGCACAACTAATAGTGACCCCAATAGTGATATTAGCATCATTTATATCAAAGAAAATATTATCGGAGCACTTTATCTTAATTCGACATAAAGAACTAGCGACATTTGGAACTGTGATGTTATGGGAACCATCATTCGGAATATTTGAAGCCAATGTAGTCGTAAAATTTAAACCACCATCTGTTGATAATAATATATCTACATTAGAACAACTTACTGGAGAAGCAGTGGTATTTGCGACATCCCAAGTAATTGTTTTGTTGTCTCCAACATCCCAATCTTCCTCTAAATTTGGATAGTTAATCAAAAATGGACCAGCACTTGCATTTGTAGTTATGACCATTCCATCATAAGCAGAGCAACCATAACCATTATTGTTATCTCTTACAGACAATCTAAAATTCATTGTTCTAGTAACACTTGGTAATATTTCAAAATCATCTGATCCTCCACCAAGAATTAAGCTTAGTCTTGGAAAAACTCTAACAGGATTCGTAGTAGGTGAAAAGCTCCTAAAGTTTGGACCATCTGTACTCGTAGAAACTGGTGGCATGGTAGCAATCTCATTATCCATTTGTTCCCAGCAATAAGAAACTGAATCTCCATTTGGATCTGTCGCACTGCCTGTTAATTCAAAAGGAGTAGAAACTGGAATCGAATAATCACTCCCAGCATTTGCTGTTGGAGGATCATTTGCCGTACTGATAATTGCAGCACAATTTCCTCCATTAGTAACAAAATTAGACATCTCCTCTAAACTAATCCCATGGAAATGATCATCACTATTAGATTGAACATTTGGAGCGCAAATTCCAGCATAAGCCATAATGGTTGAACCACTTCCCGGTTCATAGGCTGTACTAGTATTTCTATTCCCGCCACAACTATTATTAAAAGTATGATTCCCACCAAACTGATGCCCCATTTCGTGTGCAACATAATCCACATCAAATGGATCTCCCACAGGAGCTCCTCTACCAGTGACGCCTCTTGCTTTTAAATTATTTGAGCAAGGAGATTGCAATGAAGCAACACCTCCTCCTCCTGTACTAAAAACATGTCCAATATCATAATTAGAAGATCCAATCACACTATTAACATTGGATTGGTTCTCACTAAGCATAGCTACTCCATTATTATTAGTATATGGATCAGTATTAGCATTTGTATAAATTAAAAGAGAATTATTAGCAATAAGTATCATTGTCAATCCCATATCTCGTTCATAAATTCCATTCACTCGATTCATAGAAGTTACCATTGCTGCCATAGCGTCATCAGTGATATCCCCATTTGAGTTATCACCATCATCATGATACTGCGCATATTCACCAGTACAGGCTAGCGCTAATCTATATTCTCTAAAATCACAGTCACCTAAGGGAATTTGGCTTGACCCAATATTAGGTTCTAAAAATGAAGAGACATTTTCTATCGAACACACAATGCCTTGGTCTAATGGGAAATCCTTTTTATCAAAAGAAATATATTCCTCCTCCTCTAAATCTATTGGGTTAATAAAAACAGAACTTTTACCTGGTGATATAATCATCGCATGAAATCCATTTGGAGAAATATCAATTTTTGCTACTGCCATTGGATCATCAATTCCAACTGCGGTATAAGTTCTAATATTGGGAAATTCCACTGCTAATTGAGCTTGCATAATGGGCGACTTAAATACTTTAAACTTTTCTAATTGCCCGTTTGGCATTGGAAGAGAAATATAATTTTTATGATCCAAAGAAGCTTGGCTAAATCTTAGTGGTGATTTCGAAAGTTCCTCTTTTAACTTTAACTGATTTTTTAATTCAAAGGTCAAAAACTTATTGGGGAGTTTTTTAGAAGGAAACTTTTCTTTTTGATCCGACACAGTTTTAATTGTTCTTTTCCAAATAACGGGGTTAGTTTGTGAAAATAGAAAGGTCTGCATTGTGCAAATAAAAAATGGAATAAGAAAAATTGATATTAATGATCTCATCTTACAGGCTTGTGTTTATAATATTTGATAGCAAAAAAAACGAGCTCAGAGGCAGAGCGATTTAAACTTATCGAACTCGAGATCTTTAAAAAAATAAAGATCATCTTGGTATGTAAAATACAATAAAAAAATTGTTTTTATGCACATTTTACTTTTGCTTTCCCCAATTGACAAAACAAAATCAATATTATTGAGTTTAACCTAGTTTATTTCTAACTAAAAATTCGCGAATGCCAAAATACGATATTAATGACCCAACCGACTTAGATATAATGCGGGCCCAATTTAATATGATTACCCACGAAGAATGGGATGAATATGTTGAACTAGCCGAAAGTAAAAAAATGGGTTACAAGAATGTGAAAATCTTAAAGTCGGCTTGCAAAAAAACAGGTATTGCAAAATACTTAAGTCCAAAAATAATAAGTTGGGTTTTAGGATTAGTCGACCAAATTGATGAAGAGGAGTTTTACGATGAGGAAGAATAAAATCTATTATAAGTCCTCTAGGGCTTGTCCATAATCGTATTGTAAGTCCTCATGCAACTTTTCGATTTTTTTCTTAATCATTTCTATTTGTCGGTTATACAAATTCATCATAGTTGAACTTCTTCGAATGGATGGAGAAAAATTTTTGATTGATTGACAAAAATAAATCAGCAAATCCACTTCCGTTTCTTTGTTTTGAGAGTAACGATTATGCTTTTTTACACTAGCCAATATTTTACGAATCCCTTTTTTTGTATAATAAAAATTTTTACGATTCACGTTTTCAAATTGCTCATCCATTTCGTTTTTTATACTATGAATAAACGATTCTTCATCCGATGCTTCGAATAAAAGGTAAGTCAGTAATTCTTTATTTTCCTTTTTGAACTTTGATAAACGGAGACAATATTCCAAAAGTTCTTTTGGCGAACGTTCACTTAATTCATCTTTGATTTGTTTTACGGTAGCAGCTTTCATGGATACAAAATTAGCGATTTTCTAAAAACGAAATTGACAGTCTTCTAAAAATTGGAAACATAAGATTCATATTTTTATTGAATTATTTACCGGGAGGAATAGAAGGTCTAATCTCAATTTTACTTGGTAAGGTTCTGGGATTCATTTTTAATAAATCAACTATCATTTGACCAATATCCTCTGGTTGAATCTTCCAAGAATCCTCATTCGACGGAACATGACCATTAAAATAAGTAGCAACAGATCCTGGCATAATCGTCGTCACCCTGACTCCATATTGTCGTAGATCCATCATTATAGCCTGTGTAAATCCAACTAACCCAAATTTACTTGCATTATATGCAGAGCCTTTTTTGAAAAAATTAGTTCCGGCTAAACTTGCAATGGTTATAATATATCCTTTCGATTCTTTCATCGACGGAATAGAAGCTTTGACCGTATGAAAAACTCCTGTTAAATTTATGTCGATTACCGAATTCCAATCTTCCAAACTCATATCCTCTATTGATGCAAATTTACCAACACCAGCATTGGCTATCACAACATCGAGTGTTCCCCATTTCTTCAATACCTGACCAATTGCATTTTTCTCAGATTCATAATCTCGCACATCAGATTCAATCGCTAAAATTTCTCCGTTCCCAACTTTATTCAATACCTCAATTGCTACATTTAACGATTCTCTATTTCTACCTGTGATAGCCACGTTCATACCTTTTGCTAGCATTGCTTTTGCTACGCCTAATCCTATTCCTTTTGATCCCCCTGTAATATAAGCTGTTTTATTCATTTATCTATTTGTTAAAATTAAAAGTCAAACTTAGTATTTTTTAAAAAAAACCTTAAAATGTAAAAGCCTAAATAGGTTCAATTGTTTAAAATTTCAACTATTATTCCTTCCAAAATCGCCATTTTATTTTCTTCTTTCTTTGCTTCACAATAATCAATCTTAAAGTAATAGCTGATTGGTGAGCCAAATGATTTTCTCCTTTTAATACATTGATTGATGGTTTATAATCCCAACTAACATTCATTTTTTTTAAGGTTACTTCGCCTCCAATAATTCCAACAAAGCCTGCATCTGCTTTTTTTTCTGATTGATGATTCGTTGGTCGCCAATCTTTATGCAATCCTACTCCTAAATAAATATTAACTCGTTTAACCAAAATCTTATAATGTTGTTTATAAATCAAATCGAGAGAAGAAATATTATCTTTAAAACTGGGCTGAAAGATACCCTCAATAGTGGAATATTTAGCAACTTTTTGTTGGACACTGAGTTCCGCCCCAGCTCCAGTGCCTAAACGAATACCAACCGCAGTTCGGTATGATTGACACATCGTGATTTGAGACAATAAAAATATAAGACTTATAATCAGTTTAATTTTTTTCATAGTGTCAAAAACGATAATTTGATTTAATAAATTTTCCTTGAAAGCAAAATGATTAATATTTATAATTAAAAATTTGTTAATCCCGATTCAAAAACTAACATTTGTCTACATTTAAAAAAAGAACAATTCAATTGCTAATATCTATTTTACGTTACTTACAATTTTATTCTGTAGCAGATACCAAGTATCAGGTACATTCGCCATTTGTGTTTGATTTCGCCTTGAATGTTTTGGAAGATGATCGCGATTATTATGTGTTTCAATCAATGGAACATCTTCGTTCAATAGTAAAAAAGAACTCTACCAAAATTAGAATTACGGACTACGGCGCAGGATCTAAAGCTGGAAATCATATAGAAAAAACCATTGGAAGTATTGCTAAAAATGCTGCATCTAAAAGTTGGCAATGTCAGACACTATTTCGTTTGGTCAACTTTTATAAACCTAAAACAATGTTAGAGTTAGGAACGTCACTTGGGATATCGACAATATATCAAGCCTCTGCATCCATGGATGCACAGTTCATCACATTGGAAGGTGACCCACAAGTTGCAAAACTAGCCAACTTTCATCTAGAAGAATTGAATATAAAAAATGTGGAATTACGAATTGGGATGTTTAAAGATACAATCCATAGTGCCTTAAATGATTTAGGAAAATTAGATTATGTTTTTCTGGATGGAAATCATCGTTTAGTACCTACACTTGAATATTTTGAGGCGTGTTTAAAATATGCACATAATGAAACAGTATTTGTTTTTGATGATATTCATTGGAGTAACGAAATGGAAGAGGCTTGGGAGAAACTGAAAATTCATCCTCGAGTAACAATTTCAATAGACTTATTTTATATGGGAATTGTTTTTATTCGAAAAGAAAATAAGGTTAAAGAACACTATTTGCTATGCCCATTGAGCTGGAAACCATGGAAATCGTTAGAGTTTTTTTAAAATTATTTTAAGAAACTTTCTACTTTTTTAGATAACTCTTTTTAACCCATCCTACTTTTTCTTGATATTTAACTTTAGCCCACCATGATCTAGAATCATCTAGTACATATACCTTTGAATCAACCTGAAGTCTTAAAATTACTTGTGATTTTGAATTTGGATTTTCTCTTAAACTTGTTTTTCTGACAATCTTTTTTGAATACTTAATTTCTTGATTTTTCAAATCAATCCTCGGCTTAGTCTTAGATTCAATAACTGTTTTACTTTGATCTAAAGGCTTACGTCGTATAATATCTTTTAACTGAGTCAGGTCTATTTCTTGGTCGCTTAAAAGTATTTCTTGAAGGTTTCCTCTTCTATTGTCGTACAATACTTCCCACCAATCCTGAAAAAGTGAATTAATAACTTTTACTTTTACTCCTTTAGGAACGTTTACTAATGTGGCAGATTTATATGACATATGCTCTTTTAAAGTAGTTTTATTTTTCACATAATAAAAAGGTTGGTTTCTGTAAAGTGAATCTAGAATACTAATTTCTCTTTTGTTCCTTAAACCTGGTTTATAAAAACTTATTTTATTCTCCTCTATCCATCCTCTTTCTCCTTGATAAAGCACTTCCCATCTTTCTTTAAAATAAGAATTGATAACTATGACCTTACTCCCTTTTGGAACCCCTATTAAAACTTTTGAATCAGGAAAGTCAAATTCTTTAAGATGGGTAGAAAATTTCACCTCGTAAGTAGGCTTATTTCTATATAGATGCTCTAGGGCATCATGATCATTTATCTGGGTGTATGAATTCGTAAGAGTAATAAATAATATTACTGAAATTAAGATTAAATTTCTCATTTTCTCTTTTTAATAGTTTTGGGAAAATGTCTCGATAAAAGGTAAATTAACTAAAAGGGATAACAAAAATATATAGGTTCAATATTTAAGCCAAAAGCAACTTGTCTTAACCTATTTGATGTTCACTGATAGAGGGGAAGTATGGAGGTTTTTTAAAAAATCAAAAACAAGTTAATGGTCAAAACAAAATATACGTAACATTTATATTTTTAAATAAACCTTAAATCCAAAAATAACCATTTTATGGATAAAATCAAACAATAGAAAAGTCAATTTGCTGTAATTCATGACTTGAAGAATACCCAACTTTAAGGATTTTTTAAATTTATTGCCTTGCAATGGAACAGATATATAATAATTTTACTTCCCCTATTGGTCGCGGTGGTAATATTTGCGAAAAAAAATATCGCCTTTAAGAGGCGATATTTTTTTAAAATTCTTTGTTTGATACAAGACTATGCTTGAGCTTTTGGTGTGTTAAAGTTCATCGGAGGATACTGCTGGTCCGGTTCTTCAATCATTCCGTGTTGTGCTTCAAATTTTTTAACATTATCTACTAAGGCACGCATAAGTCGTTTAGCATGCTGGGGAGTCAATATAATTCGTGATTTAACTTTAGCTTTGGGAACGTTAGGAACTAACCTAATAAAATCTACAACAAATTCAGAATTAGAATGAGAAATGATCGCTAAATTCGAATAGGTTCCCTCTGCAACTTCCTCAGGAAGTTCGATATTTAATTGCCCAGGCTTATTTTTATTTTCTGCCATGATTTGAATTATTTTTAAATTGTAAAAGATACAAAGATAGAAACTTTGATGAATTACAAAAGTTAAACGAATAGATGCGATTTAAGGTTCAAAATAATATTATATATGAGGAAAAAATGATTGGAATAGTTTTTATTGCTTTAAAAAGAGAGATGTATTAATTTGCTATATTTAGAATATATAAATGATAAAAAATGATTAAAAGAATTTTGGGATTTATTTTTCTCTTTGCTTTTATTGGCTTTATGGCTAAAAAATTGATAACTGGAACAAGCCATTTACAGGATAATTTATTGATTTGGGGGTTTGTTATTGCAGTTGTATTATTACTTATTATGATTGTAAGGAGGATAATCTTATCCTAATTTATTCAATTTTTAAAAGGTAACTGAATATCGTTTATGTTTTTATAAAATGATTTTAGGTAAACAAGCACACTATTTTTATGGGCTTTATGCAAAAAAACTAAATGCTTCGTTCTACGCCTAAATTTACCTTTTTTCTTTTTAAACCGCTTCTTAACAGATTCCATATATTCTAGATCCTCTTCAAATCCAAGGTAAACTCTTTCTCTCAAAGAAGATAAATCATAATCAGCATTTACTCTAGCATATGGTGCTAAAACTAATCCAGCAAAATCAAAGTCATAAGGTATCACTACATATTTTTCATCCAATAACATTACTTTAATATTTCTGACCTGTCGTAAACTCCAATCAGTATTTCCAATCATGTACTGGAAGAGTGCCATTTTTTTATAGGCATCTCGATCTATGTTTTCATTAGTTATACCAATTGGGTTTGTACATTTTTTAGCTCCTACGCGGTCCCTGAGATGAGCAAAATCCTCAATAATAAACCCAAAATGATGTCGGATAATGCCAGAATTAACATCTACATAATTAATCTTTAATAATTGAACTCGGAAGCTGTTTTTAGTGATTAAATTGTAATATTTATAGGCTAAATATTCCTTCAAAACAACTGCTTTTGCGTCCTCATATTCTTCCATGCAATGAGTAACAATCTTAAAATCATCAAATTTACTAAGTCCTTTTTTCTTTAAATCTGATTTTTTAAAGTTCAATTTTATCGGAGGCATTTCTGGACAATTATACCTTCTAAAAACGCCTCTAGGTTCAACATCAATTTTCCAATTTTGGAATATTCCAGTTTTGTCTTTAAACGTTAATCTTCCTGGATGCTTTTTGTCAGTTTTTCGATCATCAATCAATTCTTGAACATTAAATATTAGTGTAACTTCCAAAATATTTGACTGAGTCATAACATCAAAAATACTTTCTTTCTTTTTTTTACTATTTTTGAACTCGATTTCCGATTTTAGTTCGTTACTGAAACTAAAAATGGATATTAATATTAAATAAAAAAAGTATTTTTGATTCATATTTATCTTTAAATTTGCACTACCGAATTTAATAAAAAAACACAAATCAAAAATACCTTTTGATAATAAGTATTTATTTTTATTTTATTAAATGTCCCCCATCAGCAACAAATATTCCTCCTGTTGAATAACTAGAGGCGTTAGAGGCTAGGAATACAGCTAATCCAGCCATTTCATCTGGTTGAGCCATTCTTCCCGAAGGTAATTCTTTAACAAATTGGTTGAAAATTTCCTCATTCTTCCAAAGTGCTGAACTGAATTTTGTTTGGATTAAACCTGGACAAATTGCATTTGCACGGATACCTGCTCTCCCCCACTCTTTTGCCATATTTTTGGTCAGCATAATTACAGCAGCTTTGCTTACACTATACATTCCTAGACCAAATGAAGGATGTAATCCTTCTACTGAAGCAATATTAATAACTGATCCTCCGCCTCTACTTTTCATAGATTTATAACACATGTTTCCCAAGAGCATACAAGCCTTTACATTTACATTCATTATTTTATCAAAAACTTCCCCCGTTGCTTGAGTTATTGGTGCGAAGGTTGGATTCGTCGCTGCATTATTAACTAGGATATCTATACCTCCATAAATTTCAATAGCCTTGTCAACAAGATTTTGTAATTGATCTTCTCTTCCAACGTGGCAAGCAATCCCTGTCGCATCATAGCCATCATCTTTTAATCCTTGAGCAACTACATCTACTGCTTCTTGATTTCTAGAACTTACGATTACTTTTGCTCCGTGCTCACATAACCCTCGGACAATTGATTCACCAATTCCCTTTGATGCACCAGTTACGATAGCTACTTTCCCAGTCATGTCAAATTGATTTTTAATTCTCATCTTATGTTTTGATTTTTATTGAGGATATTTATGCCTCCCTTTTATTTAAATACATGTTTACTTACCAAACTTTCTTCTTCGATTCATTTCTAAAATAGCCTGTTCAATTCCATCAGGTGTCAAACCGAACATCGGAAACATTCTCATTAAAACAGAGCAAGTCATTGAAGTATGCCAAATAGATTCCCTCATTGGATTCAACCATGCCATTCTTTTAAAATGCTTAGACAATTCAGTCCATGATTCTTGACTAGCGTTGCTCAATTCATAAGGTGCCATATCTGCATCACCAATTACAAACACTGAATAATTCTTATCCTGACGAATGATCTTTTCTATTGGTTCAAATTTCCAACGAGCTGCATCGGTATACAGCCCCCCATAAATACTATTGTGAAAATAGTAAGTTTTTAAATCGTGTGAAAAACGAGTTTTCATTTTCTTAAATAACTTCTGAACCGTTGTTACATATGGAGACATAGACCACCCGCCATTGTCAATCATTAAAATAACTTGTGTTTTTTGCTGAACCTTTTCTTTTTCATGCGGGAGAAATATTCCTCCTTGCTTCAATCCTTCTTTGATCGTTATTGGTATATCTAAAATAATTTCGGCTGTTCCCTCCTCTATACCCTTTAGTGCAGCCAGTGCGGCATCAATATTATCATCTTTCAACAAGGCCTTTGTATCAACTGGATAAAAATCACGACTGTTAACTGCTGCCCTTGCCATTTTACCCCCACCAGTTCCACCAACTCTTACACCACCAGCAGCAGCACCACCATGTCCGTAGGGAGAAACTCCACCAGTACCAATCCAATGATCCCCACCAGAGTGTTTTCCCTTTTGCTGCTTAGCCACTTCCCGCATTCTTCGAAGTAATTCTTCAAGAGGAACATCTCGATAATCTGCCATTCTATCCAAAGGTCTATCAGTTGGAGTTCCTTCACCACCGTTAGGATCATTATCTTTCATTTCTGGATTGTCCTTTTTTAAGATATCTTTCCCATCCAAAACTCGTTGAATATCAAAAGTAGTTAAGTGGACTTCATCTAAAAACTTATCAACTAATTCCATGGATGGAATTTCTGCCAATTCTTCTTCAGAGAAATTTTCTTTCCATCCTCTAAAAGCATTTGATCGAGTAACTGCATCTTCCAAGGGCTCACCTTTTCGGATATCGATTCCTAAAAAGTGTTCATAAAAAGCTTGTGAAAAAGGCCCAATTTCAGTTGGTGCAGAGGTAACTAAACCTTTGAGTACATAATACGCATCACCCAAGGTCCGAACTAAACCTTTGTTCATCGCGTTACGAAATTGTAACAAGGTACGCACATCGGCCGACAGTTTATGTTTTCGAAAAGTATGTGGAAGTTGATCGAACATAATTTTTTAATTAAAGTCAAGTGATAGAATAAACAAACCGTTATTAGATCAACTCGATTTTCCGAAGATTCTAGCTTTGACTTTCTCCATATCATTTTGATTTTTAATTAATACACCAAGACCTTCTACCTTGTTGACTCTTGTCAAAGCCTCTGCTTCTTCGAATGATTTCAAGTATTTTATCCAACTTAATAATTCACGAGTAGCTGGAGCTCGATCAAGTCCTAGACTTCGCATTTGGTAAAACATTGATATACATTTCTGTTCCAAAGATTCATTTAATTTAGGAAAATGTTTTTGCACAATTTCATGCATAGTTTCTGGAGTTGGAAAGGATATGTAATGATAAACACATCGTCCTTTAAAAGCGGTTGGTAATTCTTGTTCTCGGTTACTTGTAATAACGATTGCTGGCATATTCTCTTCGCTCACTTCAATCATTTCTCCACTTTCAGGCATTACAAATTTTCGATGGCTTAAAGCATATAGTAAATCATTTGGAAACTCTCTTGGTGCCTTATCAATCTCATCAATTAACAAAACTGAATTAGGGGTAGAAAACGCTTCCGCAGCTGGCCCCTTTAAAACATAGTCTTGGAGATTTTCTGTATTACGACCACCAGTAGATAACCTATTTTCTAATCCTTTTTCTTCCCGTTGTGCATTTAAGATTTCAACCTGCGAATCTCTTAGGTATTTTACATGGTCAAATTTTGCTACAAATTGCTCCACGTTACTTTTAGATCCTACGGGATAAACAAATAACTTTGCGCCTAGATCCTCCGCAAATTGTAACGGTAATTCAGTCTTACCAGTACCAGGTTCTCCCTCAATTAACAAAGGCATCCCAATAACTCTTGCCATGTGAAAGGCTTGGGCAAGTTCTTTGTCACAGATGTATTTATCGGACCCTGTCCACATTTTTGTAATCGCCATTATATATGTTTTTATGAACTAAAACTTTATTTAAACTAGACAAATTTATGGATTGCAAAATTCCCAGTAGTTAAACGAGTATAACTTATAAAAGTGTTATTCATTTACTTTGGTAAGTATTCTACTTTTAGAGCAGAGGTTTAATTTTTATTTGCAACCTTGATCTAGATATTTTATAATATGTAATTCTTTGACAGGATGTAAGATTTTATCAAAAATTTTACGGAGCCAATTTCTAATATTATGACTTTTCCACTTTAGAATAGTAATAAGGTGGGGAGAAAAAGATGATTAATTCATCTTCTATAACATCATTAAGACCCTACTCGACAGCTAAAAAATTCCAAAAGGAATTAATGTTTATATTCCATCATTTTACTCCATTTGAGAAAACTAAAATTTTTAAAAAAAAAATTAGAGTTGGAACTATTATCCTAAGATCAAAATATTTTTGATTTATTAATTTAAAATATTAGGCTTCAACTTAGAATGGTAAAAAATTTCATTTAAGAAATAGGTAAATAAGCTATCGCCTTAATTTCAATCAATAAATTTGGATGAGGTAATTGATAAACGGCAACTGTTGTTCTAGTTGGACCTGTGTGATCGAAGAATGTCCCATATACCTCATTGTAACCTTTAAAATCTTTCATATTGACAAGGAAAGTAGTAACATCAATCACATTACTTAAATCAGCACCAAGGCTTTGCAACAATGTATTTACATTCTCCATAACAGCTTTAGTTTGAGCTCTGATGTCAAGCTCCCATTCTTTATTTTCATTTTGTATGGCTCCAACATGAGTGTTATCTGAAAGTCGACTGCTCGTTCCAGAAACGTATATAAAATCTCCAACCCTTTTTACATGAGGATAATTACCGAGTGGTTGGGCTTTTCCTTTAAGTACTTTACTTTCCATTTCCTAGAGATTAATTGTTTTGTAAATATTTGAGTTGTTGGTGAATTTCTTTTAATGACAATTTTTCAACATCACCATTCGTACATATTTTCAGTAATAACTCATCTTGAGCTCTTCCTAATTTCATAGCAAGGTCATATGACAACTCTGGCTTAAAAGTCACCAAAGAATACTTAGAATAATAATCTGGAAACTGTTGTTCAAGCTGCATTTCTAATTTCCTTTTTTTCATAAAATCTTCATCATCTACTCGATCTTGCATTTCAGTAAAATTATCAATAGCAAGATCCGATATTGCATTTGTGTTTTCAACTCTTACTTCTTGAAATTCATAAAATACTTTTGCCCAATCTCCTTCATACTGATCTAAGATTTCATCAAAAACAGTTACATCCTCAAATGATGCATTCATCCCTTGTCCATAAAATGGAACTATAGCATGCGAAGCATCTCCCATTAATAAAGCTTTCCCAAATGCTTGCCATGGGTAACATTTTATTGTTCCTAGTGTGCCAACTGGGTTTTCAAAAAATTCTTCTAAATAATGTGGGATATAAGGCAGTAATTCAGGAAAATATTCTTCAAAAAATGCTTTAACCTTTTCCTTTGTATTTAAGTTATTAAAGCCTATTTCTCCTTCAAATGGATGAAACATAGTCAAGGTGAAACTGCCATCCAAATTGGGTAAAGCGATAATCATAAACTGTCCTCTTGGAAAAATATGAAGGGCATTTTTTTCAATTTTCCATCCTCCTGCATCAGTTGGATTTATGCTTAATTCTTTGTAACCATGCCTAAGGAAATTTTGGGAATAATTAAAAAGTAACTGAGTCGTTTTACTCATCATACTTCTCCTAACTACTGATCCTGCTCCGTCTGTTCCTATTACGACAGCCCCTTTTTCTTCTATGCTTTCCCCTGTATTATTATTTTTAAAAGTTGCAATAGCCTCTTTCAAATTGATACCAGTACAATCACTTTCAAAATATATTTGAATGTTGGGTAATTTTTCAGCTTCGTCTAAAAGAGCAATGTTTAATCCTCCTCTTGATACAGAATTAATATAATCCTCATCTCTTCCGCTATACCTTGAAAGGAATTTTTCGCCACCTAAAGGGTGAATCATTCTGCCTTTCATCGGAATACACTGCTCCATTATAGCATCCTTTAAACCAACTCGTTCTAATGCTTTAAGGCCTCGATTTGAAAGAGCTAAATTAATGGAACGACCTACATCTACATCTTCTCTACGCATATCAGAACGCTTTTCATGAAGACTTACTTGATAACCTCTTTGTGCTAATCTAACAGCTAGTAAAGTTCCACAAAGACCTGCCCCTATGATGATTACTTTTTCGTTTTTATTCATTCTTGTCTTTTGTTTTTTTGAATAGAATACAGAATAGAAAATAAAATCAGCGAAAATATGGATAAAAATTTAGTAGAGCCACCACCCAAACATACTTAGCTCAAAGAATTTTTTTCCATTAAAAAAAATTAATAACTCCATTTCCTGAATAATCGCCGTATCTAATTTAAATTAATTCATCCTTTAATATTTTGGCAAATCTAAAAACATCCATATAAGAATTATACAGTGCTACAGGTGCAATTCGAATTACATCAGGTTCCCGCCAATCCGCAATTACACCTTTCTCAGATATTTTATCAAAAAGTGATTTATCAGCACTTTTAACTTGAATTGACAATTGGCTTCCTCTTTCTTTTGGATCTCGAGGAGTGATAATTTTAACGCGATCATCATTTATTTTATCAACTAAAAATTCCAAATAGCTCGTCAATTGAATTGCTTTTTTTCTTAAATTTGAAATACCAGCTTCCTCAAATATTTTTAAAGAAGCTAAAATTGCTGCCATTGACAAAATTGGAGGATTACTGAGCTGCCAACTTTCCACACCTAAAATTGGGTCAAAACCATCTCGCATCCCAAATCGAGTATCTTTATTGTGTCCCCACCAACCAGCAAATTTTGGCAAAGAATTATCATTCGAGTGACGCTCGTGAACAAAACATCCACCTAAACTTCCGGGACCAGAATTGATATACTTATAACTACACCAAACAGCAAAATCAGCTCCTGAATCATGCAAATTTAGTTCAACATTTCCAGCTCCATGCGCGCAATCGAATCCAACTTTACAACCCTTTGCGTGACCTAGTTCAGTAATTTTTTTCATGTCAAAAAATTGACCAGTATAATAATTCGTATTACCGATCATGATCAGAGCAATTTCAGCTCCTTGCTCTTCAATTACTTTCTCAATATCTTCCATTCGGATTAATTCTTCTCCCTCACGCGCTTTTAGTTCAATCAAGCATTCTTTGGGATCAAAACCATGAAATTTAATTTGGGATTCTACCGCATACTTATCAGATGGAAATGCATCGAATTCAATGAGTATCTTACTCCGCTTTTTGGTTGGCTGATAAAATGACACCATCATCAAATGTAAATTTACTGATAGTGTATTCATCACAACTACCTCTACAGGTTTCGCTCCAACAAGGTTTGCCATAGCATTTGTCAAAAATTCATGATATGGCATCCAAGGATTCTTTGCATGAAAATGACCTTCTACACCATAGTTTTCCCAATCTTTTAATTCTTGCTCAATTGCCTCACGAGTAGACCTTGGTTGGAGACCCAAAGAATTCCCACAAAGATAAACATAGGGTTCTCCATTTTTTTTTATAGGTAAATGAAACTTACTTCTGAATCTCCTCATTGGATCATTTTGATCCATCTCCTCAGCAAATTTACTAGAGTTTATAAAGGTTGTTATTGTGTTAGATTTATTGTTGTCCATTTATTTTATTTTCAATCTTTCTTTAAGAGATTCATCATGATCAGCTCCTAACCACCTTAAAACATTGTCTTTCCACATTTGTTTATGCTGAATTTCTGAAATGATTTTTTCATCAACTGCAAGATCCAAAAGTTTCCCCGGATAGGAAGACTGAGGAGTGCTTTCCATTTCACCAAGTGGATAAGGATCATCTAATCCGAGTAAAATTTGATCGGTTCCTCCCATTCTTTTCACCATAAGCTCTAGTGAAAAAGTATCATGAACTAGAGTGTCAAAGAAAATATTCTGGTGTCCTATTGCCTTTCTTGGGTGAGTCATTCCTTCAAACAAATCAGGTCTTCCATCAAAGCCTTGAATTCTTCTCCCTAAATTCATTTGAGTCAATTGTCCTCCATGAGCAAAACAAACTCGAATATCCGGATATTTTTCTTGATAACCTTGTAAGGTAAAAAAGTGATACGCATCAGCACATTGAGCCAGCATCCAAACAAGATGAAATCGCCAAGCTGTATTTTCTAATTTTATGAATTTTTCTCCATCATAAGGATGAATTTCAAGTGCCAATTTATATTTATTAGCCAACTGCAAAATTGGTTCAATATCTCTATCGAAAATTGATCTCCAAGTTCCAATTGAATCCATAAAGTGGGTGGGAAGGCATAATACTTTAAGTCCTAACTTTTCCACACACCTCTCCATTTCCCACAATGCTCCTTGAATAAATCCTGAGTGAACTACAAAGCCACAAGTGAATTTATCAGGATGAGCCTTTTGGATTTGAGCGTTAAAATCATTTTGAAAACGGAGCACTTGCTTCATTTCTTCTAAGCGCAAACCATTACCATACAGTTGAGAAAGATTTAAGACAACAGCATGATCAATATTGTTTTTATCCATCCATTCTAATTTTTCATTTAGAAAAAAACTAGAATCAGTAATCGGTCTTTTCCAACCTTTTTGTAACATATATTTTCGCTCCTCATCCACCCAAAATATTTCTTTATCCTTCATAAATTTAGGAATATCCTCTGGGTAAGGAAGCAGGTGGGAATGTCCGTTTATTCTCATTTCTTTTAATTAATTATATATAGTTAACAAGGTTACATCGAATCTTCGAGGTAATCATCAATTTTTTGGAAATTAAAATAATAACCTAAGTTTTTAATGATTTTTAGGGGAAGTACTGGCAATTCTGACCTTGGAATTAGCAAAGTAGAAATATTATGTAGATCCTTGAAAATATGATGCTTCTCAGCTGTCTCTCTTAGATATAAATGCCCAGAAGAACCTCCAGTACCAATTTTATTTCCTAACATTCTCATTACCATTTGAGCATGACGATAGCGCCAGGTAGTCAATGAATCATCAATCTCAATTATGCAGGTCAACAACTGAAATGGTAGCTGTAAAATTGGTTCGTCTCGATATAAATTAATGAATAAAGCAGCTATTGTTGCATCGTAACTCATTCTGATTTTTCCTTCCCATTGCATTTGTTGATGGTGCTCTTTATCCAGTACTGTTTGAAAAAAAGTATCTGTCCCTCCCAACATCTTAAGTCGCATTTCTTTTTCATGGTCAGTCAAATAAGCAGAGGCTAAAATAGCAACCTTCTCTTTTTCTAACATCCGTCCTACTGCTTCTTTGTAAGATTCCAAAAAATCGAAATCTCCTAGTTCAATAAAAGGGGTTCGCTCTAACCAGGTTTCGATGGCTTCATAGAGTGTTCCACCTTTTATTATATCTTGTAATTTCTTTTGATTCTCCTCTGTAAAAACTGAGGAATAAGGACACCCATTATACGTAATTCTTGTATCCTCTTTCAGGCCTAACAAATTTTCGAAAGCTCTAAATTGATAACTTTGGAATCCAGAGGCTGGAAATAAATGGTGTCTGAAATCTAAGAAATCTAGAGGAGTCATTGTCTCCATGATGGCCAATTGAGAAACCAATAATTTTTCTATCTCCACAACACGCTTTAGTCTACCAATGGCAGTTCCAATATTTCTTTCATCTACTCTGTCTGTATTAAATAAACCAATTACAGATTGTAATTCATGGATAATTTGTTTAAACCATAATTCATAGGCTTGATGAACAATGATAAATAACATTTCCTCGTGAGCAGCATTGCCATCTACTTGTTCACTTCTTAAATGTTGGGCATTTAAAATTTTGTCCAGACCTAGATAATCTCTATAATGAACGGTACTATATTTCTCAGCTTCTTCTTTCATGTTTACTTTTTCTATTTTTTATTTAGATTGATTTATTTTACTAAAAAAATATCTTAAATAGATTATAATTTAAAAAAAAAAAAAAATTTTAAGATGATAGAAATACCTTTTTATCTTTTCCATATTATTTCAGGAATAACCTCGTTATTTTTTATAATACTTGCTAGTCTGAGGTGGTAAATTATACTTTTCACCATCTTATCACTTACCCAACCATGAATAGCCCATTCAGTACTATGATACCACCTTTCAACATCTATTTCTTTTAGCTTATATCTATCACTAACCATCTTTACCGCATTTTCATTTTGCATAAACTTATCACATCGATCATGAATTGTTCTTAGCAGTCGAATTATATTTTCAGGTTGTTCTTCTAAAATCTTATCAGTTGCAGCTACTACAAAACAGGACCAAGGTGTAACATACTCCCCCACTTTTTTCAAAATTTTTGCGTCAACATATGGTTTAGTCGTGTATTTCTCCCAATAAAATACATCCGTTTCCAAATTTGTCAAGGATTCAATTGCACCATCAAGATTTTTTATTACTTCAAATTGATCCTCCTCTAATCGATGGGATTTGCTATTTGCATCAACAATAGCCATTAAGTGTGAACCTGATCCAAATCGACTTATTCCATATTTTTTTTCAAAAACATCTTTGTACGATTGAAGAGAATTTTTTGCTCCAGTATAAATCCCCCAAGTTAAAGGTGTGGTCACATAGTTGCTAATAATTTTACTTGGATTACCTTTAATAATATCGGCAATTATCCCTTCAGTTAACAATATACACACGTCCACATCATCATTGCGAAGAGCCTTTGTCATCTGACCCGTTCCTCCTCGAAAAGTAGTCCATTCAATTTCAATTCCACGAGTTTCAAATTCATTCAATTCATGAGCCAAATGTATCGGTAAGTTAAAATGTTCCGGCACCCCACCCATTCTTATTTTAGAATAATTCATAATAGGTTTTTACAAAAAAGATAGTTTGAATGTAATGGTGTGAAGGTAATAATTTTCTCTTTTTGATTTTCTAAAACTAAGAGAATTAAAAATATAAATTTTATTTATTTTTTTAATTATTAGTCTTTTAGCTAGACTATTTTAATGAAATGAAAATCACCACCAGATTATATTAAATATTTAATATTTATATACCAAGGAAAATAAAAACACCAAAATTTATTGTTCTCAAAAAAAAATGTTTATTTTCATAATATTTAAACATCTGAATGGCCGTAAATTAACAAACAAATGATATTTAAAGATCCTATATTTTCATCTGATTTTATTAAAAATATTGAGGAAGCAATCAAAGAATACGGAACATTAGCTTGCCCAAATCCAAAATGTAATAATAAACTAGTTTCAAAAAAAAAATGGATTGAAAATAAGAAAATTTTAGAATATCAATGTCTAAATTCGAATTGTCATTACCACAAAAAAAGACAGATTTCACTAGAGAACAAATCAATTTCGTTGATAAAATCAGCCAATACATTATCATACTCGAACATCTTTATTTTTGTAGGGGTATGCTTATTCGTTATCCTCCTTTACACATCTTCTCATTTGTATTCCGTTAATCAATTTCTAAAAGATGGACTGGTTGAAAATCAAGCAAATAAAAATCCAGATGAACTTCTTTCCTATTCCGATCTCCATGATGTGCCTAAAATTAATCGAAAACCAACTTTGGTTTCAAAGGGAGCCTATGATAGTAATCGAATTGAGAAAGTAGACATAGAGGAATTTGCGAAACAAACCAAAACTTGGCTAGTTTCAGGCAATTTCAATCAAGGGAAAATAAACTTCAATAAATTAATTGAAGACAAACAATATCAATCTACTTTACTTTTACCTGAAAATGATTTAACTAGGTATCAACTGATTGAATTAATAGGAGATTCGTATAAAAGGAACAGTACACAATTATCATATAAATTGTTAGAACATATTTCTGATTTCAATTTACTGAAGAGATTTATGAAAACTTTTGATGTTGAAAAAAAGTATTTTGACATTTTTTTAGGAAAAGCTTATTTACATTTACCAAATAGATTACAAACTAGGGTTAATCTCACTGAAAGAAAGAAAATGCAAATGATTGCTCTAAGGCATTATTTGCAGGCAGCTAAAGATAATAATTTTGCAAATCAGAAATCAACTTCCATAGAAGCTATAAATGAGCTTTCTAAAGTTTATATGTTATTTAAATATAACCCAAAAAAAACTAGTAATTTTGAGACAACCGAAACATTAATTAGAAAAAGAGATATTGTAGAAATTCAGAATCGCATTGATTATATTAGTGCAATCATAAAAAGAATTTCTTAATCCTTTTTTTTAAACCTATCAATATTTGCCTCTTTATTAATTGGTCTCTTTTCCAAAAGAAATTCTACAAATTGATTGACAAAATATGGGGCCAAAGAAGCTCCTTTTGTTCCAAGTCCATTTAGAATCCCCAAACAATTATGCTCTGGGTGTAACCCTAGAAAAGGTCTTCGGTCAATAGTAGATGGACGAATAGCTGCTTTATGATCTACAATCTCGTAAGGAATAGTTAATATTTTATCTAATTTTTTGATCAAAGAGTGCTTTTCCTTTTCAGTAGGATTCTCATCAAGGTCATCCCATTCATAAGTTGATCCAATCCAATAAATATCATTTTGCAGTGGGACAATAAACAATTTATGTTTTAATATTTTCTTAAAATCAGCATTTGGAATTTTGATAAACAAAACTTCCCCTTTTGCAACCTCAAATGGTAAATCGCCGAACCATGGATTTTTCCTTCCTTGATGCCCTTCACAAAAAATAATTTTCTCAGCTTCAATGTTTTTATAAACCACCTTTTCAGTTTCAATTTCAACTTGATCATAATCGAATAGCTCAACATTCATCATTCCCTCATTTGAAAAGAATTCTTGTGATTTCTCTAAAAGAAGGGGCATATCTATTTGTGCTGAATACTGAACTTCACCTAGCGCCTCCCCCTCGGTAATTTTATTTTTGAACAAACCATAATCGTTAGATTCTATCACATACTTTTCCACCAAAGAATCTCCAGTTTTCTCCAACCAGAGGTTTTCTTCTTTTATGGAAAAAAGTACTCTAAGAACATTCCTTTGATGGTGAAACTTTTGATTTAGTAAATTCTCGATCCGCTTATAAAAAGTCCTTGCCGCAGGAATCAAATCATCAATTAACCAACCTTTCACAATTCGTCGTCCAGTTACGGGATTAATAATACCCGCAGCAACTTTTGATGAATTACCTTGAAAGTTATTATCAAATATTTGTATTGTCTTACCTTTCCGTAAAAGTTCATAGGCCAATAAAGTTCCTGCAATACCCTGCCCTACAATGATGTAATCTGTTTTAATATTTTCGATGATATTTATTTTTTCATTAATAAAATTGATTTCTAATAATTCAAAGCTTTAAAGATTTTCCAAAAGTTCTCGATCTGCTTTTTTTAATTTTTCCACTACCAAATTATAGGAGTGATCAATTAATTGACAAAGGAAATTCATCTCTAAATCCCTTTCAAAGTACACTGTATTCCAATGTCTTTTATTCATATGCCAACCTGGAATAACATCCTCATATTTTTCTCGAAGTTCAATGGAATAATTTGGGCTACATTTTAAATTAACTTTGAATTCTTCTGCATTCAATCCTGTCAAAGCAAAAATTTTACCCATTACTTTGAAAACTAATGTGGTTTCATCAAATGGAAATTCTTCTGTCACCTTTTTTTTAGACAAACAATAATTCCTAAATTCTTCGATATTCATTTTATTTCAATATTGAGGTTAAAAACGAAGTAAATGTATAAACTAATGAACAAAAAACATCCTTTGCTATTATAATGTAATCAATTAACTAATTCTCCAGATGAATACTTTTAATGAAAATTTCCTAATGAAAAGTAAGCTTAAAAAGAAGACACACGATCCTAATGAATATCATTCTCTCAGATTTCATCCCTATAACATCGCACTAACTTTAGGTTTGATCAGTATAACCGCTCTATTTTTTGCATTTTCCGCAGCGTATGTTTACACTCGGGTTCAATTTCCTGAAATTCCCGCGATCAGACTTTCTCCAGTATTTTTCTTTAATACAGTAGTCTTATTAGCAAGTAGTTGGTCTATAAATTGGGCGAATAAAGCCTATTTAATAGATAATACAAGTGACTACCAAAACGCACTGAAAGTGACGATAACATTGACAATTTTGTTTATGATTGGTCAGTTTATCGGTTGGAATGATTTAAGTAGTCAACTCGATTCACAATTTTTAGCCTCTAACTTATCCTCTTATTTGTATCTGATTTCAGCTTTGCACTTTGCCCACCTTCTAGCAGGTCTCCCTTTTCTTCTACTTTTTTATTACGTCGCTAAAAAGCGAATGAAAGAACCAGTTAGCGTTTTAGTTTATTTTTCTGATCCTGAAAAATTATTAAAATTAAAATTACTTACAACTTACTGGCACTATCTTGATATACTTTGGATTTATCTTATTTTATTCTTTTTGGTAAATAGTTTCATATTATTTTAACGTATTATTTGCCTATGTATTTGCATTATAATTGAATTAATAAGTTTGTTCAAAAAACATCTAACTATTGATTCTTCACCCTAATAATTATCTTTCAGGAAATTATTTTTAACGCAAAGATTTGTTCGCTTTGACAGGGCTGTAATACAGGAAAAAATCAAATAACATAAATTGATTCAAATGCTGACAATAACATTCTTTAATATTTTGTTGTATGGTACTTGATAATAAATAGTTTTTTTTCGTTTAAGCGAAATAAAATATTGCTGCTTCTTTTCTACTTATCATATTCATGATTTAAGTGTTGACAACCTGGCACCCAAATCAGCTTATATTATTCTGTCTAAACCCCACCAATAAAATCTCACCCAATAATCTACCTAAATAGTTTCTTCGTTTACTAGAAAAACAGGAACTCTAGACCTAAATTAATCCATCTTCACTTAGAATACCCTTAAAATATATATTTTTATCAATAAGTGGTTTTGTATTTTTAAAAAAATACTCTTCAATAGAAACAAATGAAACCTTCTAATGATATTTTTATGAAACTTGCTAGGTATGGTTGGTTATTCACAATAATTATGTTTCACCAAATCCATACTTAAAGGTAAAATCATAATTTTATAATTTTCAATATTTAGAAATTAACTTTTACCTTTAAATAAGAAAATACCTTCATATTGAGTCAAATTTTTCCTCCTTAAAAATAAATAATTTTAACCCCATGGATATTACAACTGACCCGATTTATGTTTTAATGATACTTTGTTTAATGGTAATTTCAGCGATATATGCAGGCAAAACCAAAATTGGAAAGCAATTTGGTGCTGCTTTAATTGTCATTGTATTTACCGCCATTCTTGCTAATCTGAAACTTATTCCATCTGCTTCCAATAGTATTGGATTATATAGTGCAATTTTTAAATACATCGCTCCTATATCTATTTTTTATTTACTGCTGAATGTCAATTTAACCTCTATAAAGCAAGCTGGATTCCCAATGGTTGGTTTGTTTTTAATTGGCTCTTTAGCCACTACTCTTGGTGTATTAATATCGTGGAAAGTATTATCGCCAGAAATTATTTTGGGCAAAGACGGGAAAATTATTGCTGGTATGTTAACAGGTACCTACACTGGAGGAAGTGTCAATTTTAATGCGATAGCTTTAGAATATGGTTTCCAAGAAAAAGGTATATTATATGCTGGAACAATTGCCGTAGATAATGTAATCACCGCATTATGGATTATTGCCACCTTGACCTTTCCAATGTCAATAGGTCGTTTTTGGAAAGCCAAAGCTAATTTTAAATCGAACGTAAAGATTAATGATAAAGCTCTTAATGAAAATGAAGGAATTGATTTAACCTCAATGATGTGGCTCATATTTCTAGGTGTGGCAGCGTATTTTATTTCTGAGATGCTTTCTGGCCTTTTACCAAATATACCATCTATTCTAATTTTATCAACTATTGGAATTTTATTAGCACAAACTAAATTTGTTGCAAATTTAAAGGGAAGCCATAATTTAGGATTGTATTTAGTATATATTTTTTTAGCTGTTATTGGAGCCTATTGCGAACTTAGTGCTGTTGCTGAACTTAAAGATGTTGGTATTAATATTCTCCTATTTGCAGGATTAACTATTTTGTTGCACGGTTTAATAATAATAATACTGGGTGGATTCTTTTATCGCGATTGGGAGATGATTGCTATCGTGAGTCAAGCTAATATCGGAGGTGGTACAACCGCCATAGCACTAGCAGAAACCTTTGACCGAAAAGAATTAATATTACCTGCAATTTTAGTAGGAACACTGGGCAATGCTTTAGGAACCTATTTAGGTTTTTTTGTAATTTATTTGCTATAGGTAAAATCAAAGCTAAAAGAAAACTAATTATTGTCTCTAAATTGTATAAAAAACTGAGATGAGCATGGGAGCTTATACCTCAGGTTTCACGTCTATAAAAACTACCAACAGTACAACATTTCCTTCCTCCAAAAATTCTAAAAAATCCATAATAAACCTATCTTTGCGCCTATTAACCCAATTAGGTTAGTTTTGAGAAAATAACACTAAAATATTTCATCGAATATGCAAATCACAGAACCACAAGTTAACCTCGAAGTCGCTAAAAATCTAGGCTTAACGGAAGAAGAATTCAATAAAATTCAAGAGATCATGGGGCGCATGCCTAATTTTACAGAGCTAAGTATTTACTCCGTGATGTGGTCAGAACATTGTTCTTATAAAAATTCCATTACTTTACTCAAAACACTCCCAACAGATGGAGATAATATGCTCGTAGAAGCAGGTGAAGAAAATGCGGGATTAATTGACATTGGAGGTGGTTTAGGTTGTGTATTTAAAATAGAATCTCATAATCATCCTTCTGCTATTGAACCTTATCAAGGTGCAGCAACTGGCGTAGGTGGTATACATAGAGATATTTTCACAATGGGAGCTCGACCAATAGCTGCATTAAACTCTTTGCGTTTCGGAAATTTAGATAATAAACACACTCAACATTTAGTAAAAGGTGTGGTAAGTGGAATTGGTGATTATGGAAATTGTTTTGGAGTTCCGGTGGTAGGAGGTGAAGTTTATTTCAATGATTGCTATAATCAAAACATCCTTGTAAATGCTATGTCTGTTGGTATAGTTAAAGCTGGTGAAACTTGTTCTGCTTGCGCTGATGGACCAGGGAATCCAGTATTTATCGTTGGTTCAGCAACAGGAAAAGATGGTATTCACGGAGCCACATTTGCTTCTGCTGATTTAACAGAAGATTCTGCTGATGATTTGCCAGCAGTTCAAGTAGGTGATCCATTTCAAGAAAAATTATTACTGGAAGCATCTCTTGAAGCGATCCAAACTGGAGCAGTAGTTGGAATGCAAGATATGGGTGCAGCTGGAATTACTTGTTCTACTTCAGAGATGAGTGCGAAAAGTAAAACTGGAATGAAAATTAACTTGGATAAGGTTCCGACACGACAAGCTAATATGCAACCTTTCGAAATCCTTCTAAGTGAGAGTCAGGAACGAATGTTAATAGTTGGAGAAAAAGGAAAAGAACATTTATTAGAAGCAGTATTTGACAAATGGGATTTGGAATGTGAGTTGATTGGAGAAGTAACAAACACGGGAATGATTGAATATCACAGCCAAGGAAAAATAATAGCGGAAGTGAATGCTGATTCTTTAGTTCTAGGTGGAGGTGCGCCTATCTACACCCGTGAGACCTCTCTTCCTAAATATTTCGAAAAAATAAAAGCATTTAATATTGATAATATAGTTGAACCAACCAATATATTAGAATCAGCTAAAAACCTATTTGCATCTCCAAATATAGTTTCTAAAAGATGGGTTTATGAGCAATATGATTCAATGGTTAGGACCAATAGTCTTTCAACTAACCAACCCTCTGATGCTGCCTTAGTTCGAGTAAAAGGAACTAACAAAGCATTAGCCGTAACTACAGATTGTAACTCAGCTTATGTTTATTCGGATCCATACAAAGGCGCAATGATTGCAGTAGCAGAAGCAGCTCGAAACATTACATGTTCAGGAGGAGTTCCAGCTGCAATTACAAATTGTTTGAATTTTGGGAATCCATATAATCCAGAAGTGTATTACCAATTTACAAACGCAATCAAAGGAATGGGAGAAGCTTGCAGGAAATTTAATACACCTGTTACTGGTGGAAATGTAAGTTTCTACAACCAAACAGTTTTACCCGAAGGAACTGAACCTGTTTACCCTACACCAACAATTGGAATGCTAGGTATTTTAGACGATTATAAAAACCAAATGACTTTAGATTTTAAGGCGGAAGGTGATTTGATTTTTATGTTAGGAAATGCAAAGAACGATATTTCAAGTTCTGAATATTTGAGAATTGAACATGATATTCATCACTCTCCTACTCCTCATTTTGAATTGGAAGAAGAATTTGAATTGCAAAAAAGTATTCAAACTTTAATATTAAAAAAATTAGTAGCATCAGTTCACGATATCTCAGAGGGAGGATTATTTGTAACTTTAATGGAAAGTGGAATGGTCGGAAATTTAGGATTTAATATTAATACTGACCCAGCATTCAGAAAAGATGCTTACCTTTTTGGAGAAGCACAAAGTAGAGTTGTTGTCTCAATTAAATCAGAAAATGAAGTAGCATTTTTACAGTTTTTAGAAGAACAAAACATTGCTAATACTAAACTTGGAAAAGTTTTTGGAAGTAAAGTAACTATAGATGATAAGGAATTTGGTGAAATGAATGAATGGAAAAATGTTTACGACAATACATTGAAAAACAAATTAGAAGAATAATACGCCCAAACTTTAAATAAGTTAAACAAGAATATAAATGTCTGGTATCTTCAGGTCTTTATAATCTCTCATTAATGCCTTGATTATTAAAATAAAAACTCAGTCTTATGAATATTAGAAAATTTAGTTCATTTTTGGTTTTCACACTTTTAATTCTCTTTAATTTTAGTTGCGGAGATGCAAATAGTTCAACAACTGATGACGTAACCAATTCTTCAGGCAATCAGATTACAAAACCAGTTTCACCTAGTGCCTCTGTTTCAGGTGCTGCAGTTTTAACAGGAAACTTGACTAATAGTGGGAATTTAAAAATATTTGTAGATGAATCGAATATGGAAAATTCCAATAGAGTAGTTGGAAAATCCGAAATAGATAGTGATGGAAATTTTGAAGTTAATATTTCAGAAGGCTTTAATGCTGGTGTTTATCGAGTTAGAATTGGTGCTCAAAAAGCTTATTTGATCACAACTGGTTCAGAAAAATCAATCAGAATATCAGGAGATTTAAATCAAGTCAATTCTTTTGGCATCAATGTAGAAGGTGCCCCTGCTAATCAAGAATATATGAGCTTGATGAGAGGGTTCGTTGCTAAGAGACCTTCTGTTGAAGAGGCAAAGGAACGATTAATGCAAGTTAATAATCCTTTAGTAATGGCATGGGGAGCTCATTTAGTGTTTCCACCAAGTAATAATCCTGCTTCTACTCAATTAAAGCTGGATGTTCAAAAAGTTGCTTTAGCTAAATTGCAAAAACTTTCTCCAGGGATTGCTATGACAAAAGATTTACAAAAAGCTATTCCTCAACAAGAAGCTCAGATTGCAGCTCTTTTAGCAAAGCAAAAAATAAAAGTGGGACAAACACCACCAAATATCTCAATGAAATCGCCTGATGGAAAAACATACTCTTTAAAAGACCTAAAAGGAAAAGTAGTCTTAATTGATTTCTGGGCTAGTTGGTGTGGACCTTGTAGAAGAGAAAACCCTAATGTAGTAAAAACTTATAACAAGTATAATCAACAAGGTTTTGAAATATTTAGTGTTTCTCTTGATGGTATCCATCCAAAAGTTTTACCAAGATTAAAGGATCAATCTCAGATTGATCAACAAACAGATGCAGCTAAAAACAAATGGGTTGCAGCAATTAAAAAAGACGGTTTACTCTGGGATTATCACGTGAGTGATTTAAAACATTGGGGTTCTATGGTTGCAAAAGAATATGGAGTTTCTTCTATTCCCAAGACATTCCTTTTAGGTCGTGATGGAAAAATAGCAGCGATCAATCCGAGAGGTGCTGCACTGGAACCAGCTTTGAAAAAATTATTATGATAAAATCATTTATTGATTTTGAAAGACTAGAAAGATCATTGATCTTTCTAGTCTTTTTTTTGCCCAATTATTAAAATTGAAAGTAGATTCAATTTAACGTATTATTGTGCATTTACTTTGTAACATTTTCTAAATTCCCTTCGTCATCTTTTAAAAAACCTAAATTTCACAAAACTCTTTATTATAATAACAACTTATGAAAGCCTACCCATTGCTATTATTTTGCCTATTTTTTTTATCAAATATTACAAACGCACAGTCTGATAAAATTACCCTTCGTGGAAAGGTAGTTGATCAAACAACCAAACAACCACTTGCCTTTGCTCATATTGGCATTGCAAAAATTGGTATTGGGACAACCACTAGTGATCGTGGTGAATTTGAATTGAAAGTTCCTATAAATATTTTTGAAGAAGAATTGACTGTTTCTTTTTTAGGGTATAAGTCATTTTTAAAAAAAATTAAACATTTCTCTAATCCTTCAGTCATCGAACTAATACAGTCTGAAAAAGGCTTATTAGAAGTAGAGGTACTTGGTCCCGCGGCTGTGGAAAATATCATTCGTAAAGCAGTACAAAGAATTCCTAAAAACTATCTAACTCATGGACATACAGATTTAGCCTTTTATAGGGAGTCTCGAACCAATAATGATTCAACTTATATTTACTTAGCCGAAGGAGTTTTAAATGTTTACAAAAAGAGTTACAAAAGCTCTAAGGAAGGTCAAGTGAGTTTGGTTCAAGGTAGAAAAATAAATTTGGCAAATCCATTAGATACCATAATAAGGAAAGGGTTTACATCTGGACATATGGCTCCTCATCGATTTGATTTCGTTTATAATCGGGAAGATTTTTTACAAGAAGATTTCTTTCCCGTCTATGAATACTGGATTGAAAGTATGACTACATATAATGGAAAACTAGTTTACATTATTGGTTTTAACAAAGATTACAATACTCCAGAATCTTTTGGAAAAAAAAGAAAAATTCTAGAAAAATCTAAAAATGAAAGAGGTAGTTGGTTTCTCTCTTTAAATAAAAAGCGAAAACCTAAAAAAATTACCGCCCGAATGAAAGGCAGAGTTTTTATCGAAAAAGAATCATATGCAATTATCAAAGGTGAATTCGAAATCACTCCTGATGGGTTAAAAAAATATGATGACTATCCTTTATATTCTGGAAATTGGAAGGAGAATTCTTATGTTGTTAATTATCAAAAACTAGGTGACAAATGGTTCTTCAGTGATGCCTTTCGTAAAGGGATTTATGGAGGTGGTGGAATATATACGAATGAAGTAAAAATTACTCAAATAAATCCTAAAAAATGCTCTTCCCTCCCATATTTGGAGAGAATGACACGAAATCAAAGATTTACAAAGATGACAGGAAGTTATGATTCTGATTTTTGGGCGAATTATAATACAACTCCTATGAGCGAAGGCCTTGCGGCGAGTATGGAACAACTTAAAAATGCTGATGTTGCTCGGGAAGCCCTTAATCCTGTTTACCTCGAAGAGTTGCAATTGCGGAGAGATTCAATTCAGTTTATAAAACAGAAACAAGAACTAGCGAACGATGAAAAAGAACTTGACTTTGATTTGAGTGAAATCAATAATTCAACCATTATTAATTTGGCTAAAAAGAAAAAAAACTTCAATCGTTTTAATGCAAGCTTAGGACTAGGTACTCATTTAATAACCTCTGGCGGCCAGCAAATGAGTGTTACATTATTAACAGATGATGATTTGAAAGAAACCATACTCGTAATTTCCGACGAAATAAAAAAGCGAAAATTTGAAATTATTAGTAATCTTGGATTTGAAATATATTTACATAAAAATATATTCTTTCAAGCTAATACTGTTTTTGATTTTGCTAGTAGCAAATACAAAGAGCGTTCCCTTAGTTTCGGTTTAAATATGAATTTATCAAAACAACGTCCTTTCTTTTTTAGGATATCTGCAGGGTACTCAAATTTTAAGTATTATCGAAAAATTGGAATAGCAGATAATAATTTTGAGAAATTTAGGATTGAAGGGAAAAAATTCAAATCCAATACCATCAAAGTAAATTATGGAAGTCAAACTAAGAATTTAAAATTATCTGGAGAATTAGCAATTGAGATAAATCCTTCTCGCGAGTTTTATGTAAGAGGGACTTTTCTTATGCCCTTTTCAAGAAGGCAAAATATTTGGATTCAAGAACGAAATAAATTATTTAGAAAAAAAACCGATGTCCCAGAAAACGATTCAAGAGTTTTAGTGACTCAAAATGATGTTCCTTTTAATGGACAGATTTTGCCTGATGAAACAATTACGATAACTCTTGGGTGGAAGATCAAGTAAAGAATTTTGAAAATTCTTTACTTGATCTCGAAAATAGTGAAATTTTAGACCTGACTTAAAACAATTGCAGTTCTATTTGGTAAATAAACTTGCAAGATTTCTTCTCCATTTTCCATAAACGATTCAAAAGATATTGATTCATCTATTCGATCATGGCCCCCAAACGTTTTATTGTCTGAATTTAAGACCAAGTGATATCTCCCTTTTTGTGGAGATGGAAATTTATAGTTAGGAAAAGAATTATTGTAGTGAAAATTAAAAATAAATATAAATCCTTTTTTCTCAAAAATCATAACATTATTCGTAGTATCCATGTTTAACCGGTTTGCACTGGACTCCGTCAATATATTGTTATTTTTAAAAAAAGAAATCATGGCTTGGTCAAAATCATTCAACCATTCATACTTTAAATCTGGATTATCAACTAAAGACCATTGCCTTCGAGCATATTTATGACTCCATTCATTCCCTTCTCTTGGGAAATCTATCCATTCAGGATGCCCAAATTCATTTCCAATAAAATTCAAATAACCCTCCCCTCCCAAACTAATTGTGATTAATCGAATCATTTTATGCAATGCAATCCCTCTTTCAATAACCAAATCTGGATCCTCTTTTTTCATGTGAAAATACATCTCCTTATCCATCAACCAAAACGCTAAGGCTTTATCTCCGACCATTGCCTGATCATGTGATTCAGCATAAGCAATGGTTTTCTCTCTGAACCTTCGATTATTTAAAACGTCCCAAATCTGATTAATATCCCATTCTTCATCTTGAGAATGTTTTAGTAATTTAATCCAAAAATCAGGTATCCCCATGCCCAACCGAAAATCAAATCCTAAGCCTCCTGATTCAATTGGTTGGCATAATCCAGGCATTCCGCTCATGTCCTCGCCGATAGAAAGTGCATTTGGATTTAATTCATGAATCAATTGATTAGCTAATTGTACATAAATCAAGGCATCCCAATCCACTCCATTTTTAAAATACTTGTCGTAATGATCAAAGCTTATAAAATGTCCATGATGCTCATATAACATTGAAGTGACTCCATCAAATCGGAAGCCGTCAAAATGAAATTCGGTCATCCAATAATTTAAATTAGAAAGCAGAAATCGTCTCACTTCCTCTTTTCCATAATTAAATAGTTTTGAGTCCCAAGCTGGATGGTAACCTCTATCACCTTCGTGAAAATACTGTTTTTTTGAACCATCAAAATCATTCAATCCATCTTCTATATTTTTGACAGCATGTGAATGAACCACATCCAAAATAACCGCAATGCCAAATTCATGCGCTTTATTGATTAAATACTTTAAATCTTCAGGAGTTCCAAATCGAGAAGAGGGTGCAAAGTAATTACTCACGTGATAACCAAAAGATCCATAATATGGATGTTCTTGAATCGCCATCATTTGGATACAGTTGTATCCCAATTTATGAATTCGTGGCAAGGTTTCATTTGCAAATTCCAAATAAGTTCCCACTCCCTTCTCCTCTGATGCCATTCCAATATGGCATTCATAAATCAATGGTGGAGTGTTTTTACCATAATCAAAATCATGATCTGTCCAAGTAAAAGGATTAGACGGGTTCCATATTTGTCCAGCAAAAAGATGTGTTTCTGTGTTTTGAAAGACTCTTGTCATATAAACTGGGACTCTATCTCGCACTTGGCCATTGGAGTGAATCTGAACCTTTAAAAGTTGCTCATGCCTTAGGATAGATTGATTATTTTCATCGGGTAAAAAAATCTCCCAAATCCCATCTCCCTTTTGATACATTTGATGCCCTTCTCCGTCCCAACCATTAAAATCACCAATTAGAAATAATGCATCTGCACCAGGGGCCCACTCTCTGTAATACCAACCACCTTTATTATTATCATATTGAAAACCTAAATATTGGTGGAAGGATGCATACTTTTTCAAAGTACTATATTCCTCCTTTATCCATTTTAGGGTTTTATGGAATCTATCATAGCGTGCTTGAATATCAAATTCATAAGGAGCTAACCAACCATCGTCTTTTATAATTTGAAACATTTTATATCTATTTTTTCTATATCATTTTAACCGTACCCGGACATATTTCTTTACCTAGAATTTTATTGATTAATTAAACTTATTCATTTTTATAAAAATCAAACCTCTAACTTATGCCACTTATTCGATTTCAAATAAAAATAAGACAATGATAAAATTGCCATCCAATAAAAGATTTCTGCAGCCCATGCCCATTCTAGCCCTACCTCCAATTGTTTAACCGCGAATGAAATATACAAAACATACACTACTGCACAAACTGTCTGAATCATCAACCCATAAAAAGTTGCCCCAGTTCCTGCTAATCCATTAAAATAAACTCCCCCAACAGCGAATAACATCAATATTCCGAATAGAACATATAAAGTGTATTGAGAATCCTGTATCAGGTCCAAATTAACTTCGCCGAAAAATGGATACAGACTATATTGTGGAAACAAAACAACCGGTAATGAAATAACAAATGTAACCATTAAACATAAAAAGGCAGTTTTCCAAATTAATGCCATTACCTCCTCTCTCTTACCTTGTCCTATTAGATTACTTACCATCGTATTCACTCCAGAAGCAAATCCCCAACAAGGAATAGACAGAACCAAATAAACGATCCTCATCATACTAGTAATAGCAGATTCCCGTTCTCCCAAATTTTCCACTAATCCAAAAAAGAAAAACCAACTTCCCATTCCAACAACTGCTTGAGCAACAATTGGTGTAGCAATTTTTTGTTGTTGCTTAATAAGTTCATAATCAACCTTAGGTAACTTAAATAAATTGTAATCGACGGCTTTTTTATCGAAGAAAATATATCCAACAAAAAGCACAAAAGCAACAATTTCAGCAATTGTACTTGCTAACCCTGCTCCAGCAATTCCCATTTCCGGGAGTCCCCATTTTCCAAATATCAATCCCCAATTCAAAATGAAATTTACGACTGCCAAAATTAAAGTATCAATGACAATAAAATTCGTTCTTGCAACTCCTGTATATAAAGCCACAATAGCAACTCCCACATAACTAAAGAATACACCGTAGGAACGATAATTTAAGTATTGTAAACACTTTAAAAGTATTTCAGGAGAATCTACAAATTGTGAAAAGAATTGAGCTGCACCATATTGCATAAATAAAAACATAAAAATTGCCAATATCAATTCAAAATATACCATTGCATAAAATGTTCGCCCTACCTCGCCAACTTGTCCTTCACCCATACGACGGGCTATCATAATTTGTCCTCCTTTTGAAAAACCAAATCCAACCGCTGCAATTATTAAATAAAAAACTCCCACAATTCCAATTGCAGCCAAATCAGCTTTAGACAAACGAGCCAAAAAAACCACATCTGTAGCTGCTATAACGTTCTGAACAGCACTTCCAAGCATGATTGGAGTACTTATCGCAAGTATTTGTTTGTATGTGGTATTAAGTCGCATAAGGTGGATGCAATATTGTTAATCTCTCTAGAATGGCAAAATAAATTCGATAGAATTTTCCTGAAAGGCTAACAAAGTAATTACAATATCTATGAACAGTTAATTTAATCAATTGTTATCTTAGCCAAATAATCAAAAAATAATGAAATATATTGCCATTTCTGATACCCATGGTTGCCATCGCCAACTTAAGTTGCCCAAAGGCGATGTATTATTGCACGCTGGAGACGTATGTAATCAAGGAAACCTAGAGCATGTATCGGATTTTTTGCTTTGGATGAGTGAATTGGATTTTGAACATAAAATACTTATACGGGGAAATCACGACTTTGATTTAAAAAACCAAGTTTCACTTTTAGATAGAAAAATGCCGAGAGGTATTTTACAATTGGATCATTCTGGGGTAGAAATTAATGGAAATCTTATTTGGGGCGTTCCATTTACTTTTATTGGAAAGAATAAAACCTGGGAAAGTATTCCAAAAAGCACTCAAATACTTATAACTCATCAACCACCATATTCTATTTTAGATTTGACTCCTACACTTACTTCAAGAGGAGAGAAAGGACTTCTAGAAAGAGTAAAATATGTTCAGCCTGAAATACATTTGTTTGGTCATATTCATGCGAGTTATGGTAGAAAAAAAATAGACAAAACGACCTTCCTGAATGCCTCTGCCTATAAAGCAAGCGAGAATAGAATTGTGAATGCTCCTTTTATCTTTGAATTATAAGTTATTCACGAAACGAGAACTATTATTTTTCGTAATAAATCCTATAAATTTAGTAGACTTGCTTTTTTACCAAATGAAAAGAAAGGTAAATTTCAACTTAAAAAATTAAATATAATAATGACTCAAAACCAAAGGCCTAAACCACCAATCGCCAAGAAAATTCCACATAAAATAATTACACACAACGATACCCGCGTCGATAATTATTTTTGGATGCGACTTTCTGATGAACAAAAAAATGCAGAAAAACCTGATACCCAAACTCAATGTGTATTGAATTACCTCAATGCCGAAAATGCCTACACAAAACAATCACTAAGAAAAACCGAAGATTTTCAAAAAAAATTATTTGATGAAATAGTTGGCAGGATTAAACAAGACGATGAATCAGTTCCGTACTGTGACAATGGGTATTTTTATATCACTAGATTTGAAAAAGGAAAGGAACATCCAATTTACTCTAGGAAAAAAGGAAATTTAGAGGCTAAAGAGGAAATAATGCTAGATGAAAATCAATTAGCTAAACCATTTGATTATTACAAAATCGCTGGAAAAAATGTAAGCCCAAATAATCAAATCGTCGCATTTGGTGAAGATAAACTAAGCAGAAGGATTTACACTATACGATTCAAAAATTTAGCAACAGGAAAATTCCTTACTGATAAAATTGAGAACACCACAGGAGGAACTGTTTGGGCCAATGATAACCAAACTGTCTTCTATACCAGAAAAGATGAATCGCTAAGGTCTTATAAAATTTTCAAACACAAATTAGGATCCGATCCTTCCACAGACCAACTTGTTTTTCACGAAACTGATGAAAGTTTTTCAACCTACATATATAAAACCAAATCAAAAAAATATCTTGTCATTGGTTCCTACGCCACCCTTACTCAAGAATATCAATTCCTTAATGCTGATACGCCTGATGGAAATTTTCAATTATTTGAACCTAGAAATAGAGATTTAAAATTAGAGTACGACATCAATCACTATCAAAATAAATGGTTCGTTAAAACTAATTTAGAAGCACAAAATTTTCGTTTGATGGAATGTCCAGAATTTGATACCACTCGCGAAAATTGGAAAGAAGTTATCCCTCATAGGGAAAGTGTTTTAATAGAGGACGTTGACCTTTTTAATGATTTTCTGGTCATTTCTGAGCGTGTTGAGGGAATCACACAGTTAAGAATTAGACCATGGGTAGGAAAGGAGCATTATATTGATTTCGGAGAAAAATCTTTCATGGCGTACACTTCTATTAATATGAACTTTAATACCCAGGTTCTTCGTTTAGGATATACATCTTTGACTACACCAAATTCTGTTTTCGATTATGATATGAGGGACAAAAAAATGACGTTATTAAAAGAACAAGAAATTGTGGGTGGTTATGACAAAACAAAATATCAATCAGAAAGATTATTTGCTAATTCCAAGGATGGAACAAAAATTCCAATATCATTAGTCTATAAAAAAGGTTTTGTTAAAGACGGAAAACAGCCTCTTTTGCTTTATGCCTATGGTAGTTATGGACATAGTATGGATCCTTATTTTAGTTCAATAAGACTCAGTTTATTAGATCGTGGATTTGCATTCGCTATTGCTCATATTCGTGGTGGAGAAGAAATGGGAAGGCATTGGTACGAAGATGGAAAATTACTTAATAAAAAAAATACATTTAATGATTTCATTGATTGCGGAGACTTTTTAGTTAAAGAAAATTATACCTCAAATTCACATTTATATGCGATGGGAGGAAGCGCTGGTGGGTTATTGATGGGCGCAATAATAAATATGAAACCCGAACTTTGGAATGGTGTGGTTGCAGCGGTTCCATTTGTTGATGTTATCAATACTATGTTGGACGAAACAATCCCCTTAACTACTGGAGAATTTGATGAATGGGGAAATCCTAAAGATGAAAATTTCTATCATTATATAAAATCTTATTCTCCTTACGATAATGTAGAGGCAAAAAATTATCCATCAATGTTAATCACTACTGGTTACCATGACTCTCAAGTACAATACTGGGAACCTGCCAAATGGTTAGCTAAGTTAAGAGATTTAAAAACTGATAATAACATCTTAGTTATGCATTGTGATATGGTAGCTGGACATGGAGGATTAGCAGGTCGTTTTGAAAAGCATAAAGAAACTGCTCTAGAATATGCATTCTTACTAGACTTAGAAGAAATTAATGATTGATTCTTTATCCCAAATATTGAAGTACTTCGCAAAGTATCTTAAAGAAGTTTTACGAAATACTTCAATATTTATAAAAACTAATCCCTAATATTTTTCCATTGAACCACGAATTCAGAAACTGAATCTCCAAAAAATTCTTCTTCACTTGGCAATATTTCCTCAATTTTCACTCTACCTAAATATTTTTTTAAAAACTTCTGTAACAACACAATTGCAATTGGAGAGTTCAAATCTATTAATTGAGGTTTATAAATATCATCATTTAAAACTACACTTGTACTTTCAGAAAATTGACTTGGCTTAATGAAGACATATTGTGGAAAATGATGGATAGATTTCCACTTTTGAACCTTTACAAAATAAGAACTATTTGATTCGTTTTTTTCTTTTTCTGGAAAAAAGGAATGAGGAACCTCCTTTGATTTTCGTTGCAATATTAAATGATCATCAATTACAACTCGCCTAAAATTCTTAACGTCGTTAGGTTGGATATCAATAAACATTTCATTTACAATTTTAATAAAAAATTGATAGGTATAGTGAGGTTTGTTAAAACCGTTTAAAAGTTGAAACATTGGTGAGCGATGCCCAGGATACTCAGATCCAAAGTCGAAAATATAAATTCTTTTTTTCGTTTTGGAATAAACCAAAATTACTTCCTTTGTGTCTTCATCAATCATTACTTCAATGTCTTTAATTAAGATTTGAGATCCACTAGGTAAGTTATTTTGACTATTAGAATTTTTTATTTCATTAATCAAAAGTGGTGGGTGCAAATTAGCATTAAAGACAGATGCATCTATATTTTCAACCCATAAATCTTCTTCTTGATTTCCAATATTCCATTCTTGTAATTGTGTTGTTATTTCATCGTCAAACAAGGGCAAAAATCGGCCAAATAATTTCCCATAACCAGGGGCCAAACCATTAATCACCGCTTTTACTTTCTCTTCTTTTTTGTAAAATTGAAAAAGTCCACTATAACATTTCATTGGATTCGATGGTTTCTCCAATAGAATATTCTCTAAATCTTTTAGATTAAAAACTAAATCACCAAATTGATTAACCCTACCAGTTTTCTTTATTTCTGATTTTAACCATTCTACTTTTTCATCTCTTCCCTCATTTTCGGGCGTAATATTATTAAAATTAAGTTGGTAATATGTTTGATAAAATATCAACAAAGGAACAGATATCCTCCCTTTAAAATTTTGAGAGTAACAATACTTAATTTTATCTTTTATTTTATCTTCAGTTAATGGTTCAATAAGATTTAACAAAAAGTCTAATGATTGAACAATTGGCTCAATTTCATTTTCAGAAAGTTTAACTTGAGTGACCTTTCTGACATCCTCAAAAAACAATAATTCTATATTAATTTTCTTTAAGCCTAATTTTTCTAAATCCGTTTTTAATTTTTTTTGAAATAAAAATCGATATTTCGTATCCTCAAATTCTAGTTGTATTTTACCCTGAACCATCATATCCAAGCAAATTATCCAAGCATCTTTATTGTTAAAAAAATCAACCCTAGTTAAAAAATCTAATAGCTTGTATTCCCAATTAAAAGTTAATCCTGAAAAGTCCCATTGCCATTCCAATAATCCAATTTCAATTAATTCTAGTAAATACCCTTCAATGCTTTCCTTATCCGATTCTACCGATTCTATCAATAAAGACACGACAGAATCAAAAGTCAAATCTTGGTTAGTAATAATTAATTGATTAAGATATAAAAGGATTTCGGAGGTTTCTACTTGTTGATAAGTTTCAATATTATTAGAGTTTTTAATAAAATGAAGCTCACCACTTAAAAGTAAAGTTGATGGATTCAATTTCAAGTGTAATTGTCCGAAAAAAGTAGGCTCCTTTAGTAACAGAATTTTCATTTCTGTCAAAATAAAGTTATTGTATTGGAAAAAAATTCTTCCACTCTCTAAATTATTACTTTGGAAAACCCCCTCATTTTTACTTAAAACATCAACCGTTGTAAAATGACTTAAAGGTGATGTTTTCCCACCAATTCTATAAAAATATTGCGCTAAGGCTCTAAGTGTTTGTCTCTCTTTTTTTTTATAACCTTGTGCTTGCCTTAGCGGTAATTTATTATTTTGATAAAATAATGAATGACTAGATTGCAAAATTCCTTTTTGAATGTATTCATTTTGAAAAAAATTGATCAAAAAACTATACTGATATAGTTCAACTTTCTTAAAAACAGCATCAAATTCTTTTTTTAATTTTTCATGCTCCGATATCGAATCCGAATAAATAGAAATTTTTATTAGTAATTCCCTTAACAACTCTCTTTTATCATTTTTTTCTAATTTTTTCAAAAAGGAAAGTCGCTTATTTTCAAAATCCTTTTTCCAATTTTTTAGAATAGCTCGTAATCGATAATTATCAGTCTTTTTAAAAGTTGCACTGAAGCATAAAAGAATGTCATTGAATTTCAATTGAAGGCTAATTTCATTTTCTAAGACTTGCTCTAACAGGACAACAAATGAAATTTCATTTATTGATAAAGTCTTTAGTTGCGAAAAAGAAGTGCCCCCTACTCTAGCGATTATGTGTGGAAAAAAAATCAAATTGATATATTAGTTATTCGATACATATTCAAAATTAAAAAAATGACAGAATAGTTATGCACTATCTACCATCAAATACCTTAGAATTTTAATAATTCTAAATCAATTGATAATTGATTTGATTCTGCTCTCTGATAGTTTGTCCAAATACTTAACTCAAGGCTTTAAGATTTTTTGGACTTAAAGTTCTTTCTAACAATAATAAAATACCCATCTGAGTTTTAGAATCACAAACCCATCCCTCATGAAGAACTTCTTTTGGCTGGACATAAATACTTCTAGATACTAGGTCAGCAATTAAAATTTATTCCTTGTTAACGTGAAAAACAACAACAAAATGTAGTTGCTTACAATATGAAATTCAAGAAATATCTTCAGCTAGATGTTAAAAGGTATGTTTTCCACCAATGGTCTTTAAACCAATTTCAATTGCCACATCACTAATATCATTGAGTGAAATACCATTTTACTAAGTAAATAAAAAATTAAAGTAACCAAAATGAAATACCAAAGATGATCAGATATCATTTTGATACAAGTCAAACCACAATATAATTCACCTAATTGTCTATGAAAAGGAAATTCAGGAATCATAACCGTTTGTTTCTTATACATAGTTCAACCCCTATTAAATATCAAATGACCTTTTGGGTTATAAGATGCAGGATTTTAAGAAACTATTGTTAAATGATAATTATCTTTTAAGTTGCTCGTGGAAATCAAAATGGTCGATTTATGGGATATGGTCTCTATTTAAAAGAACGAAATAAGTTTTAAATTAAATGAATATGCAAAATATCACAATTTGCTTTCAACGGCTAAACGGTATAAAAGATTTTATTCAAACATTTATTACTAATTAAAACCAATTTAATTTAGGGCAGTGAACAAATAACCATATTGTTTTATTCAAAATAAATATTGAATTTATAATTTGAATTGTGGTTAGCCAATTTTTAATATCTAGAGTAATAACTCAAGCGTTACATCGGATTCAATCTATACATATACAACAAACTGAATTGTCTGATAAAATCAGTCAATATTAAAATCGTTTCTTTATTTTCCAAAAACACTATCGATTTCTTTCAGCTTCTACCTCTTCAATAGTTTTTGGAATCTTTGGGCCTAAAACTTGATGACCATAATTAGTTACTAAAATATTATCTTCGATCCTTACACCTCCAAAATCTCTGTAACTATTTATTTTATCATAATTTAAAAAATCAACATATTTACTATCAGCCTGCCATTGGTCAATTAATTCTGGAATAAAATAAATTCCAGGCTCAACGGTTAAAACATTTCCCTCCTCCAACTCTTTTCCAAGCCTTAAAGATTTCAAACCAAATTGCTTACTTCTTTTTACACCTTCTCCATAGCCAACTAAATCTTCACCAAGGTCTTCCATATCATGAACATCTAATCCTATCATGTGCCCTAAACCATGTGGAAAAAACAAAGCATGTGCTCCTTCTTCAACTGCCTCATCAATATTCCCCTTCATCAACCCTATGGATTTCAAACCTTCAGCCATATCTCTTGCAGCTTGTAAATGTATTGTTTTGTAAGCTACACTTGGTTTTAAAGCTTGAATAGCCGTTTCCTCAGCATCTAAAACTATTTGATAAATTTCTCTTTGCTTTTGAGTAAATTTCTTTGCAACTGGAAATGTACGAGTGATGTCACCTGCATAATGCATTCCATTTTCAGCACCAAAATCTCCCAAAACTAGCTGCCCCTCTTTTAAAGTGTTCCCATGGTAGTGGTTGTGTAAAGTTTGCCCATTAACAGTCATTATAATTGGATATGCAAGATCACCTCCACAACCTTTCGCGATACCCTGAACTATCCCTGCAAGGTCATGTTCCTTTCTTCCCTCTCTCGCTGCTTGCATAGCAGCAACATGCATTTCTTTAGTTATTGCAACCGCATGCTCCATTTCAATAACTTCCTCTGCAGACTTTATGGATCTCTGAACTATGACTGCTTGAATTAATTTCTTTGAAGTATTTTTTTTCAAATCTTTCGCTCTTATATCCAACCATTCTTCCATCTTCAACTTATTCTCTGCTCGATACGGAGGAAGGAAATGAACATCCCGCCCTTTTGATTTAGCATTTTTCAAAAACGTAGATATATTGTTATAGTCTTGTAATTTCTCTATACCACTTTTGTCAGCTAGCTCACTCATCGTTGGTTGAATCCCCATCCAAACAATATATTCAACAGATAAATCTTTTCCAAAAAGAATCGTTTTATTTGCATCGATATCAATAATTACTGCGACATGAGCTACATCAATTCCTGCATAATATAAAAATGTACTGTCTTGTCTAAAATTATAAATATTATCTTCATAGTTCATTGGCGAATAATCATTTCCCATCAAGAGAACTAATCCTGAACCAACCTTTTCTTTTAAAATATTTCTTCTTTGAATATAAGTTTCTTTTCCAAACATGTTTTTTTTTCACAAAAATAGTCTAATCCAATTGAATTCAAAATAAAAACAAAAAAGCCCAGGAGAAATATATTCACCGAGGCTTAAAATGCTAACAAAATAATCTAGTGCAAGACTATTATTTAATTGTGTAGGAAAGACTCATCGAAATGGTTCTTCCTAAATTATAATTTGAATAGATATAATCATTTCCATTAAAGGAAGATTGTAGTTTGTACTCCGGATCTAATAAATTTTTAGCAGATAATCTTACCGAAAGATTTTCTTTTATTTTTTTAGAAATTGTAAAATCTAATTTTGGTCTAGTTTGTTCAAAAATATCAGGAGTTCCTTCTTGACCAACAATCACCAAGCGATCTCCAAATATATTAAATGAAAGTGTTGCATCAATATTCTTCTCAGAATTAGAATAAACCAAATTAGTATTAACTATATATGGTGATTGATTGAAGAAAGTTCTTTTATCGCTGGCATCAGGATTAATTGATCGAATATCTGCCAACTCCTCTGCATCAATATTAACTTCAGAATAAATACATGATAGGTTAGCACCCAATTTGAAATTATTCAAGGCTGGTGAAATGAATCCTAGGTTTTTTCGATATTCCAACTCAACTCCATAAACAATAGCTTTATCAACATTTTGATATTGAAATTCAGGATTTGACTTTCCTAAATTAACTAAAACGATGGGATTTATAAATGATTTAAGATAAGTACTTATTGCTAAAATTTCACCAATTCTTGGCATCCATTCCCATCTTAAATCTAAATTTGTAATCGAAGTAATTTTCAATTTAGGGTTACCAACAATGAAGGCTCCTGTTCGAAAATCAAAATTTGAAAACGGTGCTAACTCTCTTAAGTTTGGTCTAGCAACAGTTTGTGTAAAAGCTGCTCTTAAGTTCATCTTATTGGCCAATGCATATCGTAAATTTATAGAAGGCAATACACTTAATTTTCCAGCAGTGTATAACGAATCTGCACTTTCAACAGGTAAAGATGCATTTTCAAGTCTTGTCCCAAAAACAATATCTAAATTCTCTATTGGTTTAATTGTTCCCATAGCATAAATGGCCATCACCTTTTCTGAACCAATATAAGAATTAGAAGCACGAGTATCATCTACGATATAATTTCCAATTACATTTCTAACATTCGCATCTTTTTCAATTACCCCACTATTTTCATCGCTAAAAAAAGCAGCTGCATCTCCATTATAATTTTCAGCACTTTTTTCTTGGACAGAATACCTTCTTTCATCAAATATTCTATTTTTTAGGGAGTAAAGAATACCCGTTTTAATTTTATTGCCTTTGCTTAGATTATGTAAAACTGGAAAAGTTAAATCAAGTTTCCCTTCAAATTGTTCATCGCTCAGTTTTCTAAAAAAATGATTAGGATAATCATATTCAGAAGGTGCTCGAATAGCATATCTATCATCTGTTGGGTCATCTAAATCTCTTGGATCAAATTCATTTCCAAAATATCTTAACTCTGGCTCCCTTTGCATTGCAACGGAAGCACTCGCTATCCATTCCAATTTTACCCCATCAGAACCGAATAAATGCTGACCTAACAACATATTATTTAATAATGATCTTTCCAGCCAATATAGCTCTCTAAATTCAAAAATCTCTGGAAACGTAACTTGGTAAGTATTGTGTTCCCCAGAAAAGGATCTTGTACTTTTATCAGCTGAATGGTTATACAGCGTATTGAAAGAAATTCTATTTGATGGATTAATCTTATAAGACAATCCTACCATTCCACCTACTGTTGGACTTTCAATACTGGTAGTTCCTCCCAAATTAAAGTTTTGGTTTAGGTTCTGAGAAGTAGTAGATTCCAAAGCATAATTTCTCAAACCAGCATCATAATGTCTAAAACTTCTTGAATAATTAGCAGAAAGAATAACCCCCAAATCTCTTCCACCAACTTCATATTGATTTCCAAATGAAAATCCAATTCCATGATTCATCGGAGTCGTCGTAGTTGTAGGAACCATATTCGTCAAAGTAGCGTCATACAATTCTTCTACTTTAGCTGCCATAGCATCATCATTTCTTGCCTTCGTTCCAGCACTTCTTAAAAGCGCATCTGCATAATTTTCATCATCATATAAAGAAGATCTAGATCGGTATCCATCATCATATCCTAACCAATCTAAATCTCCACCGTCGTGTGTTAGAAAATTATTTTGAAAAGAGGATTGTGTATTATATCCTGTAGAGAGTGAAACTTTAAAACTTTTAGTTTCTGGAAAACTCTTCGTTTCAATATTTACATTTCCTCCAGTAAAAGTTCCAGGTTGGTCTGGAGTAAATGTTTTGGAAGTAATTATATTTGATAAAAGTCCTGCAGGAATTAGATCTAAATTTACACTATTTTTGTAGGGATTAGCACTTGGAATAGAGGCACCATTTAATTGAGCTGTTGAATATCTATCTCCTAATCCTCGAACTACCACACTCCCATCAGCTATAGAAACTCCAACTACTTTGGCTACAGCTTGATCTGCACTACTAATGTTTAATTTAGCCATTTCACCTTGAGAAATACCATCTGTAAATCGATTAGCATTTAGCCTAGTTACTAAGATTGCATTTTCAGTAGTCTTAATTGCCTCTGCTTGAACTACTATCTCCTCAATTTGAACACCGCCCTTTTCCATGGTAAGTAATGCATCTATAACTGTTACCCCTCCATCTTTTACTACAACTCCTTCAATCTTCATTTCTGGATATCCTACATAAGAAAAAACTATATCGTAAGTTCCAGCATCTATTTTAATTTGATATTTTCCATCAAAATCAGTTACTTCACCTGCATCTGTACCTTCAACTAAGACAGTTGCACTGATCATTGTCTCGCCAGATTCTTTGTCTAATACAGTTCCTGAAATTATTCCTTGAGAAAAGATAGAAGTGAAAGAAAGCAAAACAAAAAGGAAAGATAATGTTCCTAATTTGAAATTGTAATTTTTCATAATTGCACTATAATTTAAATTGTTAACTTGAAATTTTAATAAGTAAATGTTAGCTGTAAGAAATAATGTTTTGTATTCTTATTAATTACAATACAAATTTGAGGTTAAATTTTGAAAAAACAGGAAACTCCGCATTAACCTTCTGTAAATTGTCCGTTAAAAAATAGAGGTTGAGTTTACATTTTTTTTACATTACAAAAATGGGGGGAATAAAAATGGGTGGGAACAAGTCCCACTCAAATATTTTATTTTATAACAGTCATTTTTCGAGTTAAAACAACTGAGTCAGATCTTAATGTTACAAAGTAAGTTCCGTTGACAAAGTTAGTTACATTCAATTCTACATTGTACGTTCCTTCCTGAACTTCCTCATTCAATAAGGTAGTCATCAATTGTCCGTTTAGGTTGTAAACTTCAATTGTCAAGTCAGATTTTGTTGGAATAACAAATTCGAAAGAAGTCAAATTCATAGCTGGATTCGGCGTATTTTGATTTAAAATATATCCTTTGTTCGTAGCAAATAAATCTTCTGTTGCTACATCAAAATCACACTCATTACCAAAGTGCCCATAAGCAGAGAGTGCCGTCCAGCCAGCAGCCCAGTTGAATCCTTGGTCAAACGCTCCACTAAATGAAACATTATCAAAGAAAGCATCAGTTGGCGCAATGGCATTATTTGCAGCAGGACTATTGGCTGATAAAATTGGATTTAGACCTCCGTCGATAGTTCGACTAATTTGGCAAACTTCAGGATTCTCAAGGGTGTTATTGTTATTTCCTAAATGATCAATTACATCAGATGCATCTGGATCATCGCCGTCAGCATAAGTATCCACAATATCTCCTAAACCTGTTCCTGCTCCGAATTCATACCAAATATTGTTCAATAAATTCAAATCACCATTCAATAGATTTTGGTGAGAATCACCTTCTCCTGGAGCCAAATCTTCAATGCTAATTGCTTGGTCATAAAAATCAGTAAAGATGGAATTCGCATAAGTTCCCGCAGCATTATCTCTAAATAACAGCGCAAACTCATTATCTACATTTCCACTATTGGCACCTGATCCAATATATGTTGCATTGTAAATAGTTGGTTTTGAAAATGGCGCTTCCCCATCAGGTTTTGCTCCATCATGCTCTCCTCCATTTCCACCTTCATCTTCTGCTTGAATCATAAACCAGTATTGTCCTTTTCCTCTCCAGCCAAAATCGTAGTCCATTCCATCATCTCCACAGAAAGCAGAAATTAAATGTTTCACCCCTACTGTTCCACCGAACCATTCGATTCCATCATCAGAATTAGCATAAATTTCAACATAATCTATCGTAGTTCCAGAACCAACTGCACCTAAAGTCAAACCATTGATTTCAGATCCAGGCGCTAATTCTGCACCACCATGTCGAATAGAAATATATTTTAAGACACCAGAACTTTCTGTATCATTTGGAGTCGTTCCTCCACCAAATCCAGTTCGTGTTTCATTTGGAATACCTTCAATAAAATCAGATCCGCCTGGTCGAGCAACGGTTCCATTTCCTAAAACAACCAATCCTCCCCAAAGTCCATTGACAGTTTCGTCTGGAGAAATACTTCCATCTACAACTGCTTCAGCTGTAAAAATAATTGGACTAGTTAATGTTCCTTCGGCAAATATTTGAGCATCTTTTGCAATAATTAAAGCAGATGCTGCATCATTTGAAGTTGGTGATTCCATTCCATAAATAGTCGTTCCAGCTTCAATATTCAAAACGCCACCTGCTTCTAAATAAACATATCCATCTAGGCAGTAGGTATTTTCTTTGGTCCAAAAATAAGTTTGACCTTCTTGTAAATCAGCATCTTGAATACAAATAGTTTGACCTACAATCGGCGTAACTAAATCTCCAAAATATCCTTTCTCATCCAAAGCAGTCCATCCTAAAGCCCAATTATTGGAATTATTAAATGCACCATGGTAAGACACTACATCGAAAAATCCGTCAGTTGGAACATCTCCAGCAGTTAGTGCCGGGCTACCTGCATTCAATCTAGGATCTAATTGTGCATCAGCAATTCTTGAAATTCCCGCAATGTTTGGATCAGCTAACTGGTTAGTATTAGCACCCAGATGTGCAATAATATCTAAAGCTATTGGATCATCTCCTCCAGAATACGTATCCACAATGTCAGCCAAAGTTGCACCTGCTCCGAATCCAAACCAAAGATTATTTTTCAAAACTAAATCTCCATTCAAAATATTTTGGTGAGAGTCGCCTTCCCCTGCAGCTAAATCTTCTATACTCAAGGCCTTGTCTGCAAAGTCTGTAAAAATTGAATTAGCATAAGTTCCAGCTGCATTATCTCTAAATAACAACGCAAACTCATTGTCTAATTGATTACTTGAAGCACCTGAACCAATGTAAGTTGCATTGTAAATCGTAGGCTTTGAAAATGGCGCTTCCCCATCAGGTTTTGCACCATCATGCTCTCCACCATTTCCACCTTCATCTGATCTTTGAATCATAAACCAGTACTGACCTTTTCCTCTCCAGCCAAAATCATAGTCAGTTCCATCATCTCCACAGAAAGCAGAAATTAAATGTTTTACACTAACTGTTCCTCCAAAAAATTCTATTCCATCATCTGAGTTAGCAAAGATTTCGATGTAATCAACTTCAGTTCCTGAGCCAACTGCTCCCAAAGTCAAACCATTAATTTCTGACCCCGGCGCTAATTCTGCACCTCCATGTCGAATAGAAATATATTTTATGACACCAGAGCTTTCTGTGTCATTAGGAGTTGCTCCACCTCCAAATTCTGTTCTTGATTCATTAGGAATACCTTCAATAAAATCAAATCCACCTGGTCGAGCAACTGTCCCATTTCCAAGAATAATTAATCCTCCCCAAAATCCATTATCAGCTTCAATCAAATTTCCATCATCAGCAGTTGATGTAAAGATAATTGGCTGGCTTACCGTTCCTTCTGCAAAAATTTGAGCATCTTTTGTTATTATTAATGCAGAAGCTGCATCAGCAGTTGAAGGAACTTCCATTCCCTTGATAACAGTCCCAGCCTGAATATTTAGTACCCCGCCTGCTTCCAAATAAACATATCCATCTAGAATGTACTCTTTATCATTCGTCCAATTGTAGGTTTCGCCTGCAATTAAATCACCATCACCAATAGTAACTTGAGCAGTTAGATTTCCTAATACTAAGAATAAAAATGTAAATAAAGCGTAGAATTTCTTGTACATAATTTTAATTGTTTGAAAGATTAATTTTTAAAAAGTTCTTCGTAATAAATTATGCTACAAAAGTATATGGGTAAGATTAACAGGTAATGAATGGGAGAATAATTTAAAGTAAATTATGATGTGCAAACAGATTATTTTCCTTTACTATAGGTTTACATTTCAGGCTTTTTTTTACAAAAATTTAAACCTAGAAATTAAACATTTATTATTGTAAACTTTGTGTTAAGAAATTCATTTTCAAAGTTAATTTGAAGTTAACTTATGTTTAAGTCTGACTCAATCACTCCCTTCCAAAATGGAAATCTAGTATTTTTAGCAAATGGAAAATATATTAGAAACTGCAACGACTACGAAAACAAACGATACAATGACTCCAATTAAAATTTTAATAGTGGACGATGAAACTGATATTTTATCTTTCTTGAAATACAATTTATTGAAAGAAGATTATCAGGTATTCTCCGCCGAAAATGGCTTGGATGGTATTAAGATTGCCGAGAAGGAAATTCCTAATTTAATCATTTTGGACGTAATGATGCCTGAAATGGATGGTGTAGAAATTTGCCATAAACTCCGTGAAATACCTGAATTAAAAAATACTTTGATTACATTTCTTTCCGCTCGAGGGGAAGAATATTCACAAATTGCTGGACTTGAAGCTGGAGCTGATGATTATATTCAAAAACCAATTCGTCCAAGATTATTAATTTCCCGTGTAAAAGCATTGTTACGAAGATTAGGGAATAGTGAAAATGGAACAGAGTCTCCTACCAATCTTCAAATTGGAGTTTTATCAATTGACAAAGAAAGGTTTGAAGTATTCAAATCTGGTGAAAAAATAGACCTCGCTAAAAAGGAATTTGATATCCTATGGTTGCTAGCTCAAAAACCTGGGAAAGTATTTGGACGAGAAGAAATTTATAGGAAGGTTTGGGGTTCAAATGTTATTGTTGGAAATCGAACGATTGACGTTCACATTAGTAAATTGAGGGAAAAGGTTGGTTCGGAGATTATAAAAACAGTTAAGGGGATTGGGTATAAGATTGACCAGTAAATACCCCACCCCCCTAAAGAGGGAGCTTTTTTAAAAATATGCCTTTGGCATTTGAAAAAGTTAAATCCTGTTTGATCCCACAAATGATTTTCAATTAAAAAATGCACATTGAATTTTAATTTCAAAGCAAATTTTTCTATAATATCGTCATACTATTTAGTTTAACTTTTTTCATTGCCAAAAGACAAAGAAAAAAGCCTCCCCTTTAGGGTTGGGGGTTAACTTAGTTTGACTCTTGGGTCTAAAAATGTATATAAAATATCAACCATTAAATTTATTATCACAAATAAAAATGCGGTAAATAAGATCGCTCCAAGAACCACAGGAATATCTCTTGTCAATAATGCATCAACGGTAATTTTACCTAGACCATTGTAGCTAAAAACATTCTCCACAAAAAATGCACCTGCTAACAAAGCTGCAAACCAACCAGAGACAGCTGTTACAACAGGATTCAAAGCATTTCTTAATCCATGTTTAAAAATAACTTTTGCTTTAGGCAGTCCTTTTGCCTTGGCCGTTCGAATATAATCTTGAGATAAAACATCCAACATTGAACTACGAGTCAACTGAGTAATAATCCCAATAGGACGAATGCCTAATGCAATGGCCGGAAGAATTAAATTTTTCCAAAAGATTTTATCGTCACCAAAATCATCAATTCCAAATAAACTTCCCTGCACATTCAGTCCGGTCCATGCTTGTAAATAGTAACCAAAAACCAAGGCCAATAAAATGGCTGAAACATAACTTGGCAAAGAATATCCCATCACAGAAGATACAATAGCTGTGCTATCCAACCAGGTATTTTTCCTCAATGCTGCAACTACTCCTAAAATTACGCCTATCACACAGGCTAACAAAATCGAAGAAAATGCCAAGACAATAGTTTGTGGAATGGCTTTACTTAACATGACACTTACACGCTCACCGGTTTGATAAGATTTCCTTAAGAAAGGTAACTTTAATGAAAAATATTTTTCGTTACCAACTGGAATAAGAGGTATAAAACTATATTTTTCATTTGTGAAAGTATTACTATTTAGGATATCAATGGGAGAAATATCTCTTAGATATCTTCCTAATTGAACATGCAAAGGCTGATCTAAACCATATTGTTTTTGAACTGCTTCAACGGTCTGAGTATCAGTTCTTTGTCCTTGAGTCAAAGTAGCTGGATCAACTGGAGATAAATATATAATAGATGATATGGTTAGTACTACCAATAATAGTACAACAATTCCGTAAGCTAACTTTCTAAGAATATATCTTAACATCCAACATTATTTATATATAAACTTTAATTATTGCAATATAACCAATAAAAGACCACACATCATTTTCCCCGTTGAGTTTATTTCTCCCAAGCCATTGTCCTCTTTACCGCCTTTTTCCAGTTTCCATATTTTGCTTTACGTTCCTTAACTCCCATTGATGATTCAAATTTCTCATCTAGTTGCCAGCTCTTTTGGATATCACTTTTTTTCCAAAAACCTACTGCCAAACCAGCCAAGTAGGCAGCACCCAAAGCTGTTGTTTCAATTACTTTTGGACGCTCAACATTAGTACCCAACATATCAGATTGAAATTGCATTAAAAGGTCATTAGCTGAGGCACCTCCATCTACGCGTAAAGTTTTTAATTTAACCTTTGAATCTTTTTCCATTGCCTCTAAAACATCTTTAACCTGATAAGCCAAGGACTCTAATGTAGCACGAATAATATGCGATCTAGTTGTTCCTCTACTCAATCCAAAAATAGCCCCTCTAGCATACATATCCCAATATGGAGCTCCTAAACCAGCAAAAGCGGGCACTACTACTACCCCATCAGTATCCTGTACTTTTGAAGCTAAATATTCAGAATCTGGTGAGTCATCCAGAATTTTCATTCCATCCCGAAGCCATTGAATTGCTGCACCTGCAACGAAAACACTTCCCTCCAAGGCGTAAGTAATTTTTCCATCAATCCCCCATGCTATGGTTGTTAACAAACCTGATTTTGAAGTAACCATTTCCTCGCCAGTATTCATCAGCATAAAACAACCAGTTCCGTAGGTGTTTTTTGCCATACCTTTTTGATGACAAACTTGACCAAATAGCGCGGCTTGCTGATCACCTGCAATACCTGCAATAGGAATTTCCATCCCGAAGAGCTCTTGCAATGTATTTCCATAAACTTTACTTGAGGGTTTAACCTCTGGTAACATCTCTAAAGGTATATTCATTGCCTTTAACATTTTTGCATCCCATTCTAATTTCTTAATATTGTAAATCATCGTTCTTGATGCATTGGAGTAATCAGTAACGTGGATTTCTCCTCCTGTTAATTTCCAAATCAGCCAAGTATCCATTGTCCCAAAAAGTAAATCTCCCTTCTTTGCCTTCGCTCTTGCACCTTTTACGTTGTCCAAAATCCATTTTATTTTTGTTCCTGAAAAATAAGCATCCACAACTAATCCTGTATTTTTTTTAACATAATTTTCATAGCCTTGCTTTTTAAGTTTATCACAAAATGGAGCAGTTCGACGATCTTGCCAAACAATGGCATTATGTATTGGCTCACCTGTATTTTTGTCCCATACTAGAGTAGTTTCTCGTTGATTGGTAATACCAATAGCTGAGATTTTATCTGGCTTTATATTATTATTTTTCAAAACATTTTTAGCAACATTCAATTGTGATTGCCAAATTTCTTTAGCATCATGTTCTACCCAACCATTCTTAGGAAAGTACTGCGTAAACTCTTGTTGCTCTACTGCAACAATATTACTTTTTTTATCAAAAATAATTGCTCTTGAACTAGTTGTACCTTGATCTAATGATAGGATATACATATTGGTTAAATATTTTATTGTTAATAAAAGTTGAAAATGTTTTCGTAAAAACAATTTAAAAATATTGTTGTTTCAAACTCGCTAATGTAAATTTGTAGTAAATAAATATTCTCAAATTGAGGATGCCAAATATAGGTAAAAAATAAACTATCGAGAAAATAAAAAATATGACAATTGAATCTGAAAAAAAAAATAAGTTGGGCGTAAAAATCACACTAATTCCTTACGAAGAGGTTCCTCAAGTTTCCTCTCGAGACAAAGCTTATGCCAGAGAGGATAGCTGCTTAAGACCATTTTATAAATACCCAACTGAATATGCTTCTTTTGCTCAAGTAATTGAGGATAAAAAGAATGATTATACTAATCGAGATGTTCTTTTCAAAGCCTTGCAGCGACAATATTCAAAATTGGGAGTACCTGAAGAAGTAAAATCTAATATCAATAAATTAAAGTCAGAAAATACTTTTACAATCGTCACTGCACACCAGCCAAGCCTCTTTACTGGGCCATTGTATTATATATACAAAATCATATCTACAATAAACTTAGTAAAAAAGTTAAATACATATTTACCAAATTATCAGTTTGTTCCGATATTTATTACTGGAGGTGAAGATCATGATTTTGAAGAAATGAATCACGTAAACTTATTTTCAAATCAATTAGTCTGGGAAAATAATGAAACTGGATCCGTTGGGGCAATGAAAACAAGTAGCTTGAAAAATGTTTTGAAAGAATTAAAAGTAATCCTCGGCGAAACATTGAATGGAAAAAAAATTTACGAGTTAATGGAACAGACTCATACTAATTTTGATACTTATTCTGATGCTGCACTATCATTGGTAAATGAATTATTCGGTAAGGATGGACTAGTTTGTTTAAATATGAACCAAGCAGATCTCAAACGAGAATTTATTCCTATCATTAGGGACGAAATTTTCAACCAAGTTTCTCAACCATTAGTATTAGCGACAGCTGAAAAGCTAAATGAAGTTGGATTTAAAACACAAGCTTCTCCCAGAGAAATAAATTTCTTTTACCTTAATCATCAAATACGTGAAAGGATTGTTATTAAAAATGACAGATATCATATTTTGAATACTGAAATTTCATTCTCAAAAGAAGAAATGGAGAATGAAATAGAAAACCACCCAGAGCATTTCTCCCCAAATGTAATTATGAGACCTTTATTCCAAGAATTGATCCTACCTAATTTAGCTTATGTCGGCGGTGGTGGTGAATTAGCATATTGGTTAGAAAGAAAAACTCAGTTTGAATATTTTCAATTAAATTTCCCAATGTTGATTCGTAGAAATTCTGCAGTTTGGATTGATAAGGGAACAAAGAAACGTATGAATAAACTAGGATTGATTCCATCTACCCTTTTTCAAGCAACAGAAGATTTAATTAAAAATTTCGTGAAAAAAAATTCGGAAGGTGAATTAAGTTTTTCATCAGAAAAAAAAGAGCTAGAAGCTATTTTTGAAAAAGTAAAAAACAAAACTATTGAAGTTGATGCAAGTTTGGGAAAAACAGTTTTGGCCGAATCTGTTAAGCAAATTAAAAGTTTAGAAAATCTCGAATCTCGAGTGATGCGAGCCGAAAAACAAAAGCATGAAGTCTCTATTAATCAAATACGCAATTTAAAGGAAAAACTTTTTCCAGCTAATGGGTTACAGGAACGCAAGGATAACTTTATGGCCTTTTATTTAAAACATGGAGAGTCGTATTTAGAGACATTAAAGGATACTTTTGACCCATTGGAGAAAAGTTTTATTGTAATTGAAGAATAGTTTTATTTGGATTCACCCATCTTTTGAAAATAAATAAAAAAGATCCCGATATTTGATTTATCAAATATCGGGATCTTTTTTAAAAATTTACTTATCACCTAAAAATAACAGACCAAATCTCCTATCTTTTGTTTTAAATCTTTTCTATCAACGATAAAATCAAGAAATCCGTGATCAAGTAAAAACTCTGAAGTTTGGAATCCTTCGGGGAGATCTTGTTTGATTGTTTCCCTAATTACTCGAGGCCCTGCGAAACCAATTAAGGCCTCAGGCTCAGCGAAGTTAATATCTCCCAACATTGCAAATGAGGCAGTTACTCCCCCAGTTGTAGGATCAGTCATGAATGAAAAATATGGTAGTTTAGCATCCGCTAATTGAGCCAGCTTTACAGAAGTTTTTGCCATTTGCATCAAAGAAAAAGCAGACTCCATCATCCGAGCACCTCCAGATTTAGAGATAATCATAAAAGCGGTTCGATTTTCAATGGAATAATCAATCGCTTTTGCAATTTTTTCTCCTACCACTGACCCCATAGAACCCCCAATAAAAGAAAAGTCCATCGCTGCAATAGTTAAAGACTTTTTATTTGTTTTCCCAGTTGCAACAGTCATTGCATCTAGCAAGCCTGTTTTTTTCTTTGCCACTTCCAACCGCTTATCGTACGGTTTTAAGTCTGTAAAACTTAAGAAATCTTTAGATACTAAATCATCGAATAGCTCTGTGTATTTTCCATCAAAAATTAAATCAAAATAATCTTCAGAACCAATTCTCGCGTGTGCATTACACTTTGGGCATTTATAAAAGTTTTCCTTAAACTCTTTAGTTGTACTTGCTTCTTTGCACTTTTTACATTTATACCACACACCATCTGGGGCATCTTTCTTATTTACCGTTTTGGTAGTAATACCATCTTTAAGCCTCCTAAACCATCCCATAAGTTTTTGATTTTTAGTAGTTTAAATATTGTTATAATTCGAAATGTAAACTCTATTATTTACTGAATCATCTTTATTTTATTAATAAAATATGTTCTTGGGTAATTACAATTTAAAAGGTGAGATATATAAACTGTTTTCTCTGAATCATCTCACTCCGCAAATATAGATAAATACACGAAATAATAGAAAAGTGAATGAATAGATTGAAAATAAATGTTATTTACCTAGTTCTACTTCTTTTAGTATTATTGGCAGTTAAATTCCATTCTCCGGCTTCTTTCACAAATTTGTAATTCCAATTATAATGCAAATTCCGATTTTCAACAACAGTTGATAATGCAAAAATCAGCATTTCCTCTTTTCCTACGAACCCTACATTTAAGGTGTTTCTAGGATTATAACCTAGATTTCTGACCTGCTTGTCATCTCCTTGTATTACCAAAACCTTTCTACTAAAGTCATAGAAATCGTCGCTTGTTATCGAATGGAATATTTTCTGAAATTCATTTCTATTAATATTTCGCCTAATATTATTTACTATAACTAAATCTTGCCCAGTTACCTCCCTATTTTCATAAGCTGGCTTAAAATCATCATGTTCTGTAATTATCTCAAAACAAGTTAAGAAGTCTTGTTTTGATTGCGAAAAAGCAATTAATGAAAGAAATATCAATAAAATTGACAGGACTTGTCTCATATATAGTCTGTTTTACTACTAAATAACCGGAATCTAGTTCAATTAAACTAGTAAGAAAAGCCTTTTACTGTATTTACAAATACTTTAACATTATCCAAGGGTGTGTCGGGATATACACCATGGCCCAAATTTGCAATATGTCCCCCACCAAATTCTTTCAGCATCTTTAATGTTGCAGTTTGTATATTTTCCTGAGAAGAATAAAGCATACAAGGATCTAAATTCCCCTGTAAAACTTGTTGTACATTTAGTTTATCTCTTAAATCACCTACCTTTGTATTCCAATCTACTCCCAAAACTTGACAGTCTAATTTTGAAATCTCTTCCATCGCGAACCAAGCACCTTTTGCAAAAACAATAACAGGAACACCCTCAATTGCATCTACAATTTTTTTGATGTATGGGATGGCAAATTCTGAATATTGATGAGGTGGCAAAATACCCGCCCAAGAATCAAATACCTGGATCATATTTGCACCAGAATGGACTTTCTGTTTCAGATATGCAATTGTCGTTTGAGTTATTTTATCTAATAATAAATGAGCTGCTTTTGGATTCTGGTATAAAAATTTTCGAGCTTTTGAAAACGTTTTACTCCCTGACCCCTCTAACATATATGAAAAAATAGTCCAAGGCGCACCTGCAAATCCAATCAAGGGAACTCTTCCATTCAATTCTTTTTTAGTTACCTCCAATGCATCAAAAACATATTGTAATTCACCCAATACATTTTCTCCCACGCCTAATTTTTCAACATCACTTAATGATTCGATAGTTTTTGGAAACCAGGGGCCTTTCTTTTCCACCATTTCGTATGTTAGTCCCATTGCTTCTGGAATAACTAGAATGTCAGAAAAAATAATAGCAGCATCTACACCCAGTTCATCCACTGGTTGGATAGTTACCTCGGCAGCCAGTTGAGGAGTTTCTACTAACTCTTTAAATCCAGAAAGCTTGCCTCGAAGTGCTCTATACTGTGGCAAAATTCTTCCTGCTTGCCGCATTAACCAAACTGGCGGACGCTCAACTTGCTCTCCGTTAGCTGTTCTAAGTAAAAGATCATTTTCTATTTTCATAATGTAAAATTAAGTTTTTTAAATGTAGATTTTGGCTTTTTGATATTCACTTTTATGTCAGATTTTTTATTAAATCGAGACAAGATTTTTACAAATGAGTAATAATGTAATTCATTAAATAATCTCTAGGTATTTTTCAACAAATCATAATATGTATTACGAAGTGTTTCTCTGCGAAAATGCGGCTTCCTCTAAGTCTCATTTAAATTTTTCACAAATTCCAAAAATTATTGATTCATAATTCTAAATACAGGGAATCGATTCTCGATTTGGTTTAGATTCTATTAGCTTCTTAACAACTTTTGCTATAAACTTAGTAACTCATCCTCCCTTCAAAGGGTTAATGCTGACAATAACAACAGAAATGGTTAAATACTAGCTAAATATTATTCAGCATCTTTGGATAAATACCTTGCCAATAACGGTGCCTTTGTATGGGGATGTTTTTGATTGGTATATTGAAGGAATAAAAGAAATAGATATTCAATAAAAGAACATTTTGAGGAATAAGAATATAGCCGAAATCTTTGAGGAATATTTATTACAAGCTTAGTTGGAAATTATCATGATGGCTATTATTATTATTAAATTGGCTTCATTTGGCTGGGAAATAAATTTTTAGTGATTTAACAACCTAATAATTATTTTACCATTAACTAAATATTTTCAATTTCCTATTGAGGTAAGATTTTTAAAATAAACCAACAGTAGACAGATATCTACCATCAGGAACAACACTTTTCCTAAAACAAAAAAGACTAAATAATATCAACTATCAATTTTACAAGTTGTAAAACATTAACATTTTCCTTTACGGGGAAATTAAAAAAAATGCATTTTGAAAAATAATCCAAAATGCATTTTAAATTTCATTTTTTTTAATTCTGTATAATTTCCTCTAATTGGCTCGTCTCTTCAAGATCTCTAAAATCAACTTCACTAACTCCTGAAATTCCTGGTTCAGCCATGTAGACTCCGTAAATTACATCAACTGCTGCCATAGTCATTTTATTATGAGTCACAATAATAAATTGGGAATCAACAGAAAACCGACGAATAATTTTATTAAACTTTTCAATGTTCGCATCATCCAGTGGTGCATCAACCTCATCAAAAATACAAAAAGGTGCAGGTTTTAAAAGGTACAATGAAAACAACAAAGCAGTTGCTGTCAAAGTTTTCTCTCCTCCGGATAATTGACTGATTGATTGAGGTCGTTTCCCTTTTGGTTTGGCTAGTATTCTAATTTTGGAGTCCAAAGGATTCTCCTCATCTTCCAAAGTGATATCACAATCATCATCCTCTGAGAAAAGTGTACGGAATGCTTCCTTAAAGTAACCTCTAACTTTCTCAAATGCTTCCATAAATTGAGTAGTAGCCTTGAGTTCGATCTCCTTTATAGTTTCGAGTAAAGACTTTTTGGCATCTAAAATATCATTACGCTGTCCTGATATTGTATCGTAACGAACTTTCATTTCATCATATGCTTCAACAGCCATTGGATTTATTTCTCCATAATTATCTAAGCGCCTTTTAAGTTTTGACACTTTCTCTTCTAAATCTTTTGGGTTTAAATTCTCATCAGGAATCTCGTTTATAATTTCATCGATAGCAATATTAAATTCAATTTTTAATCGTTCCCCGATGGAAGCCATATTCAGTTTCAGTTCACTATACTTTTCCTTAAGAGATGAAAGCAATGTAATCGAATTTTGTTTTTTCCGATTCAAGTTTCTTAACTCATCATCAATTTCATTAATCCCACCTCGAGCTTTAAAATAGATCTGTTCCGCTTCAGAAAGATTCTTTTCCTTTTCCTCTTTGAAACCATAATGAACAAGTAATTCTTGTTCAAGTTTTCCAATATCTTCTCTCAAAAAATCTAACTCCTCAGAATTTTCTTCTAAAACTTTTTGGTTTCGAGTTAATCGAAACTTAGTTTCCGCTAAAGTTGATTCCTTGAATTTCAAATCTCGCTGAATGGTTGTCACTTTATTCTGCTGGCGAATAAATTCAATATTCTTTTCATTATAAATTTGAGAAGCCGAACTCAATTGATCAGCCAGTACTCTATAACCATCATCTTTTTCGGAAATTTGCTTTTTGGAGTGATCAGCCACCGCTCTTTTTTCCAAAAGACTTTGTTCAAAACGATCATTTGCAATTACTAAACTTTCAATTAACTTGTTTGCTTGAGCTGATTTGTCATTTACTTCGATAATAAAAGATTCAAAGTTTTCTAAGCGTGTCATCAAAGAAACTTTATTCTGAGCAATCTGACTCAAAGCATCCTTTTCTTCAGAGATTTGGTTGTCTTTTCTTGCTGTTTTTAAATTTTCAATTCTTGACTTTAGATTATAAAAAACTGCAGAAAACTTATTTTCTTCTTTCTCTAATTTTTTTATTTCTAACTCTAACACCTCCAAATTCTTTTTCCTCCCTATTTTCTTCCCTTCGAACAACCCTACAGAGCCACCAGAGATTGAATACTTTCTTTGAACTACTCTTCCACTACGGGAAAGTATTGTTACATTTTTATTAATTAACTCAGGTTGTAAATTATCCGAATCCGACACGATGACATTTTCCAATAAATGACTGAACATATTTAAATACTCCATGTCCGTTTGAACCATATCAATGGCTCGTTTAGTACCAGGAACCATAGTCATTGGAGGAACATAATTTTGAAAAGCATCAAGTACAAAAAAATTAGCCTTTCCTTTTTGTGAATTACCCAACAACTTAATCGCCTCAAACGCATCGTCCATTTTCTGAACTACATAATAATTCAAATAAGGACTCAAATAGTTTTCAATTGCTACTCGAACATCTTCATTTACATAAATTAAATCCGATAGCAAAGTGGATTTACTTGCCCAATTTTTATGATTTTTCAAAAATTTAATAGACTCAGGGAATCCTTCCAAATTATCCACCATGTCCTTGGTGAGTTTAAATTCATTACGCTTAGCATCCAGAGACCGATTTACATTTGCCATATGCTTTGTCAAGTCTTCTAATTCCTTTTCTGCCCCTTCAATATCCTGCTGCCGCTGTGTTTCCTCCTCTTCTAATGCCTTTAGCATATTCAATTTGAAAGATTCGCTTTCTCGGATTTCCTTCAATTTTGATTCCAATGAACCAATTTCAGATTGTCGCCCCTCAACATCTCCTGCACTCCTTTTAATTTCTGCCGACAAATTTTCAATTTGATTAGAGTTAATTGCTTTATTTTTTTCCAACTCAAAAATTTCGCGCTCCACCAGCTGTTGACTCTGCAAAAAATCATCCAACTCAGTTTTCAAATCTCCATGATTCGTTTTGATTTGATCCAGTCGTTGTTTTGCTTTTTCTAACTCATCCTCCAATTGGTCCTCCAATTGTTTATCAAGATTCAAATCACTACGATTGATATCAATTGCTTTTTGAAGTTCTAAAACTTTGGAATCAGCTGAAGTAATTTGTTCTGTTAACTTTGTTTTACTTTGATTAATAAAACCAACTTTTTGTACCGCAATATTTTTTTGGTTTTCCATTTCTCGAATAGAATTAACCAATTCGTTTAATTCTCTTTGAGAATCAGATAACAACTTTTCAGAATCTAAATTCGATTTTTTTTCAGATTCCAAAGTTGCTTCCATGGTTCGAAGTTGGACATCCATCTCTCGAATTTGATCTTCCTCTATTTGGATTTTTTCTGTAAAATCTTTGTTCTTTCCACTAAATGCTGATAGCTTAAATTTTGATAATTCGACACTAAATGATTTGTAATCATTTTTGAGTTCGTAGTATTTTTTTGCTCGTTTGGCTTGTTTCTCAAGCGATTTCAAATTACCTTCGATTTCAAACAATAAATCCTCAACACGATCCAAATCCTCCGTAGTATTTTTCAACTTATTAAGTGTCTCATGTTTTCGTCTCTTATATTTTGAAATACCAGCCGCCTGCTCAAACATTTTACGACGAGAATTATCCTTGTCATTCAGAAGGTCATCAACCATTCCTAAAGCAATTATTGCATAAGAATTGGAACCAATTCCAGTATCCAAGAATAGAGTAGTAATATCTTTTAACCGACAAGGAACATTATTAAGACGATATTCAGAATCCCCACTCCTGTATAAAATACGACTGATTGATACAGTATGATATTCTGTGGGAAGGAGATTTTTAGTATTTTCAAAGGTTAAGGTAACTTGAGCAGTATTCCCTTTTTTCTTCTTCTTAGTTCCATTAAAAATCACGCTTGACATCTTATCCAAACGCAACTCTTTGCTTTTTTGCTCACCTAATACCCATCGAATGGCGTCCACAATATTCGACTTACCTGAACCATTTGGCCCCACAATTCCAATAACGTCCTCACTAAAATTGATTACAGTTTCATTGGCGAAACTTTTGAACCCTTTAATTTCTAATGTTTTTAATCGCATAGCTTGCAAAAATAACATTTTTAAAAACTGAAAAGAACATTTTACTTGGGAAAGTTTTGAGCGAAAAACAGGAAGAAAATAACTACCTGAAAATGAGCAAATTAAACTAAAATATATTTTACATATATTTTTTTGCAATATAAATACCCATCTAATATCAAAAGCCAATTTTCATTGTTAGGTACAACAATATTTAGACAGATATTCTACTCAACAAAAAATATAATTACCTATTGCACAAAAGGTAGTTTCATCAATTTATCTTCATCATAAAATGAATTAATATACCTAATCATTTCTTTTTTATTTTTGGTTGAAATGATAGAACAATCTTTGATTGTTTTAATAATGGCCTTCCTTTTAATTTTTAAAAACCTCCTCGCAGATTTTAAATATGATGCATCACTTCTAAACCCCAAAAAAATTCTTTCCCTTGATGAGGCTAACCTATGTTCTGGTCTCAAACGGACATAGGGAGCATCAACCAAACCTGAAAAATCAAAATCGAACGGAATTAGAATATGCTGACCATTACTGATTAAGACTTTTACATTCCGCATTTCTTGAATAGACCAATCAGAATTCCCAATCATATAATTAAATAATGCGACGGCTTTAATTTGGTTAGTATTATATTTTTCAGGAGCTAAATTGTAGGCATTTTCAACTTTTTCTGCATGAATTCGATCTCGTAGCTGAGCAGTATCTTCAATCAATATACCATATTGGGTGTCTGTATTTCCAGAAATGACATCTTTATAATTTATTTTAACAAATTGTACTCGATAGCTCAAGTTAGTAATCTGGTTGTAAATTTTATATGCCAAATATTCTTTAGCCAAAAGCTGTTTTGCAACCTCTTGATCATTTACACAATGAGTCACTAGCTTCATGTCATTAAACTCAGTTAAGTCCGCTTCAACTAAATCTTGATTTTTAAAATTGAGCTTAAGTGGAGGTAGATTTTCACATTTCATTCTTCGAAACTTACCTCTTTGTTCTACTTTAATATTCCAAGTTTGTAATTCTCCTTTTTGATTATGAAAAGAAAAAATTGCGTTATGCTTTTCTTGGTTCTTTCTATTATTAAAAATTTTAGCTTTATTTAATACTAAATTCACCTCTATTACTTCTTGATAATGGAGTTCATCAAATATACTATTTTTAGTATCAGCATATTTATTAGCTTTAAGTTGAACAGAAAAAAGAAAAAGGGTGATCAAAAATATTGATCTCAGTATGATTAAATTTTTCATCGATTTGAGCTTGAGGCATTTATTAAACAAATACTTTAAAGGGCGACAATAATTACAGAGTCTGTATCTTGTTAAACAAAGAAATGGAAAGTTATAAGAAGGGATAAAAAATTAAGATGAATAATACATTTTTAAAGACAATTGATGGATTCATTTATTGAAAATTGAATTAAGTCAAATCATCCATCAAAAGAAAAGATTAAATTAGACAATTGCATCATACAAAACCTCTACAGGGTGCTTCACATTCTTGCCTGTTCCCTCTAATATTTGATGCCTACAACTTGTACCTGGAGCCACAATTTCTACATCAGTTTTTGCATTTTTAACTTTTGGAAAAAGTACTAAATTACCTATCTGCTGACTGATTTCATAATGTTCTTTTTCATAGCCAAATGATCCAGCCATACCACAACAACCAGAGGGTATAACTTCTACAGAATAATTTTGAGGCAGAGACAATAACCAAATAGTGTCTTCAATATTAGACAACGCCTTTTGATGACAATGCCCATGAAGCAATATATCCTTTTTTTCTTTAGTGAATAAATCAGAGTTGATCTTTCCATTTTTAATTTCACTAGAAAGAAATTCATCAATTAAAAAACAGTTCTCCGCTAGTTCATTTGCTGACTCGATCTTATCCTTTTCCATTAGTCGAGGATACTCGTCTCTAAACGATAAAATTGCTGAAGGTTCAACCCCTATCAGAGGAGTTTCTGAATTAACTATCTTGGAAAAAATAGAAACATTCTCTTTAGCGATTTTTTGTGCACGAGTTAATAACCCCTTAGAGATTGAAGCTCGACCACTTTCAGGATGATCAACTATCTCGACATTATAACCTAAAGTAGCGAGTAGTTTTAAACTTTTAATTCCAATTTCAGTATCATTCCAGTTTGTGAATTCATCGCAAAAGAGATAAACTTTTCTGGAACTATTCATATTCGCCGTGTAATTTTTTTTATACCATTCTCGTAAACTTACAGAATGAATTATTGGCAAGGATCTTTGCGAAGCTATTCCTAATGCTTTTTTTGTGATCCCACTTAATATTGAATTAGTCAAAAAAAAGTTAAAGAGCTTTGGAAAAACGCCTCCTATATGATTTATATTATTAATGTAGGCAAAAGCTCTTGCTCGAAGAGGAATACCATTTGTTTGGTAATATTGGTGTAGAAATTCAGCTCTCAAACTTGACATATCTACATTAGAGGGACATTCAGATGTACACCCCTTACATGACAGGCACAAATCCATGACTTCTTTTATTTCGGGATGATCGAAAGGGTTATCTTTTTTACTTTTTGTTAAAAATTCTCTTAAGATATTTGCGCGTCCTCTAGTAGTTTCTTTCTCATTTCGTGTAGCTTGATAGCTTGGACACATAGTCCCTCCTGAAACTGGTAACTTCCGACAATCTCCAGAGCCATTACATTTTTCAGCGGCACGAAGAATCCCTCCTTCTCTAGAATAATCAAAAATAGTTTTAATTTCAACATATTTTTGCTCTGGTTCATATCGTAAAGAAGTATTCATTGGAGCAGCATTTACAATTTTACCAGGATTGAAAATACTATTTGGATCCCACGTATTTTTAATGTTACAAAATAATTGATAGTTCTCATCACCAACCATCAAAGGTATAAATGCTGCACGCACTCTTCCATCTCCATGCTCACCACTTAGCGAACCATTATATTTTTTCACTAATTCGGCTGAGGCTTTACTAATTTTATAAAATTGTTTGACATCCTCCGATTTTTTTAAATTAAGAATCGGACGTAAATGAATTTCACCTGCCCCAGCATGAGCGTAATAAACGGATCTTTGCCCATATCCCTTCATCATTTCTGAAAACTCAGCAATATAATTGGGTAAATCATCAATTGCTACAGCTGTATCTTCAATGCAAGCAACTGCTTTTTTATCACCCGGAATATTGGCTAAAAGCCCCAACCCAGCACTCCGTAGTTTCCAAACTTGTTTTGTTTTTTCTGCAGGAATTATTGGAAATGCGTAACCTAAATTATTATTTTTAAAGTCTTGAATTAATTCAGAAGCCTGATTTTCTGCATCCAAAATAGTTTCTCCTCGAAATTCAACCATTAAAATTACTTGAGGGTCACCCTCTACAAAAAATCTATTTTTACGTTGTCCTATATTTTCCTTTGTACAGTCTAAAATAATTTTATCCATCAACTCACAAGCAGTTGGCTGATGTTTCATTGCAATCTGTGTCGCCCGTAAACTCTCATCTATAGTGTTAAAATGAGCTGCCAAAACTACATTGTCCGGCAATGGTAATTCATCTAGATTCAGTTTAACCTCCGTTGTAAATGCCAATGTCCCCTCTGATCCACATAATAATTTACAAAAATTAAAAGGTTCCTCAGATTCAGAGAATATTTCAGAATTTAACAAATAATCTAAAGCATAACCTGTATTCCTTCGATGAATATTTACTTTTGGAAAATGTTTACGAATGTTATTCTTATTTTTAACATCTTGTAAAACCTCAAAAACATGTTTGTATAAACTCCCTTCGAGATTTTCAATTTTCAATTTATCATCAAAATCAGATTTAGTTGTTTCTCCAAAAACAACTTCTGATCCATCCGCAAGAATAGTTGTCATTTCTAGCACATGCTCACGAGTTGAACCATAAACAATAGAGGTAGTTCCACAAGAATTGTTCCCCACCATACCTCCTATAGTTGCCCTATTCGCAGTTGATGTTATTGGTGAAAAAAATAAACCATGCGGTTTCAGAAATGCATTTAACTCATCTCGAACAACTCCAGGTTGCACTCTAACCCATTTTTCCTTTTTATTAAAATCTAAAATTTTTGTAAAATTTTTAGAAATATCAACAACAATTCCGTCACCTACACATTGACCTGCAAGAGATGTTCCTGCTGCTCTTGGAATAAGGGAAGTTTTGTTTTGAATAGCAAAAAGAATAAGGTGTTTTAAATCCTGAACATTTTTGGGCAGAGCAACAGCGAGAGGGAGCTCTCGGTAAACAGAAGCATCGGTTGCATATAATACTCGGAGAAGATGATCATAATAGAATTCACCATCTAAGTTATTTTTTAGTTGAACTAAATTCATTCAATCTTTTTATTTTCCACTTTCATAAATCTTCTTCCTCAAGGTTACTGCTCTTAAATCTTCGCCATCATGACTCCAACCTGGTGCATTAAAAATATAATTCCATCGATCTTTCCAAGTTTTAGCACGTCGGACATCTTTCCATATAGCACCATATTCATGGCTCGCTACTTTTATTGGATTATATGTTTCAATATTTACAGTCAATCCATAAATAGGTTTTTCAAAATCCTTTTCCTCAGAAAACGTTCCAAATAATCGATCCCAAATAATTAATACCCCTCCATGATTTCTATCCAAATAACGAATATTACTAGCGTGATGCACACGATGGTGGGAAGGAGTATTCATAAAAAATTCAATTAATGGATTAGCTTTTTTTATCAACTCTGTATGTGTCCAAAATTGATATAAAAGATTAAAAGAATGTACCACGAATATCATTAATGGATCGAAACCCAAAAGAGGAATCCACAACCAAAAGAAATATTTATGCAAACGTTCTCCTGCCCCTTGACGCAACGCAGTTCCAAAATTCATATATTCTGATGAATGGTGTGAAACATGACCTGCCCAAAACAGTCGAACTTCATGATTCATTCTATGAAACCAATAATATGCAAAATCATCTAAGAAAAATAATAATCCAAATGCCCACCATTGTCTTCCTATTAAGTCTCTTAATGGAGACCATTCATGCAAATAATAAAAAGCGACAAAAGCCATTACTTTAGGCAAAAATTCAACTACAGCTGTAATCATTGCCATAGAAAGTGAAGCCAAAAAATCTTTACCTTTATATATTTCTAAATCTTTATACTTCTCATAATACCACTCTGCAGCAACGGCTAATAAAAAAATGGGTAACGCAACTATTAATAATACATCTTGTGATAGTTCTTGGATAGCTGTTGATAATTCCATATAAAATTATTATTAGTTAAACAATAAATACTGATTCAATCAGATTATTATTTGACAAGTTTAAGTAAAATAACAGAGAAATAATAAAATAAAACCTGACCTATCAATTTCTATGAAATCGTATGGCTAGTAATTACAAATGTTATAGCTAACTCTTTAATACCTGTAATACATTTTTCCTGTGCTTAATGACATTTATCAAAAAAGCAGGAAACAATATTTCAAAATATTACTATTAAATTATAATTATTAAAATCTAAATATTAAAAGTTTGGTTCCGGATAACAACCAAAACCAAACTCTTAATATTAGAGGAAACCTAGTAATACATATATGAGTACTGTAACAACTAACAAAATCCAGCTTAATAATTTTGCATATTTCCATTGTTCAATTTCAACAACTCCGGAGTTAGTGATTTTAAACATATTGGTTCGTGGGTACACATTAGAAACTAAATGCATTACACCAACATTTAATACAAACTCGATCCCCCAAATATGAACAAAATGTAGATCAACTTCCAATACAAAATTCAACGTCACATAAAATATTAATCCAAATATCAAACCCACCTTTGCTCCCAATGCAGAAACTTTAGGAAAAAAGAACCCCGCTAAAATTACCGTTGCCATAGGAATGAAAAATATTCCATTCAATTGCTGCAATAGTTGATATAAGCCGTCGGGTGCATTTGCCACGAAAGGGGCAATCAAGATTGCAAATATTGCCAAGCCAGCAGAAACCATTTTTCCCATCCATACAGTCCTCTTTTCATTAGCTAATGGTGAGATATATCTTTTATAAATTCCTAAACTCCAAATTGTAGCTGCACTATTTAAGGCACTATTAAAGGTACTTAAAATTGCACCTACCATGACAGCCACAAAAAATCCAGTCATCCAAACGGGCAAAACTCTTTTGACCAATTGAGGATAAACTGTATCTCTTGCATCTCCATAAAGACTGTCTCCAAAATAATAAAACCCTATTATTCCAGGTAAAACTATGACCAATGGAATTAATATTTTCAAAACTCCTGTATAGAGCAATCCTTTTTGTGCTTCTTTGATGCTTACCGCTCCAAGTGCCCGTTGTATAATCGATTGATGCATTGTCCAAAAATATAACTGGTTAATTATCAGCCCCGTAAATAATACACTAAAAGGAAGTGTAGCATCACGTGAACCTTGACCAATTGAATTTTCATTACTAATTACCTTAAATTTTTCTGGAGCATGGTTAAATACTTTTGTTAAACCATCAACCATATTTCCATCCCCTATATCTAGTAGTGCAAAGATAGGAATGGCTAAACCAGCAATTAATAAACCAAATCCATTTATTGTATCGGTATAAACTACCATTTTTAAACCACCAAAAATTGCATAAATCGAACCGATAAATCCAACAACAACGACGGTTAACCAAAGTCCTTGATTTTGAGAAATCCCTAAAGAGCTAGATATCTCAAAAACACTTTCTATACTCAATGCACCAGAATAAAGGACTATCGGCAAAAGTGTGGTCACAAATGAAATAATTAACATCAAGGCAATTATAGTCCTAGTAAGTCCATCAAATCGTTTTTCTAAAAACTCAGGAATAGTTGTCAAACCCATTTGTAAATATCGTGGAACAAAATACAAAGCAGCTGCAACCAATGCCAAGGCTGAGGTTACTTCCCAAGCAATAATTATTGCACCATTTTCATATGCTGAACCATTCATCCCAATTAAATGCTCTGTTGAAATATTTGTCAACAAAAGCGAACCAGCTATCACCACACCAGTTAAACTCCTTCCTCCTAAGAAATATCCATCAGTAGTATTTAAGCTATCTTTACGAAGTTGCCAAGCAGCAAAAAATGCTACAAAGGCTGTAAATGCGAAAAAACTTAAAAATTGAGTCATGTTCTTGATTTTTTCATTTTACTTTGTGTCTTCAAATTTTCTTCTAAGGACTAAAAAATATTATTCAATTCAAAATGAAAAGTCATTAAGCAAAAATTTCAACGTTACGGTATACTCTTATTTTACGCCTCGGCTGTATTGTTAACTTTTATAGTTCGCGATAATTTCTTCTTTTGGGATACCGTTCAACTCGGATCTATTCATGCTCAATTCTATTTTGATAATAATTTTAGCTTCTTTTTTCTTCCTGAAAATATTGATAGTGGACATCCTCCCACCTTTGGTATTTACATTGCACTTATTTGGAAAATATTTGGAAAAAGTTTAGTTACGAGTCATTTTGCCATGTTACCATTTTTAATGGGAATAATTTTTTATGCAGAGAAACTAGGGAAATACTTTTTCCAAGACTCCATTTTCACTTTTGCATTTATATTGTTACTAATTGTCGATCCTTGTTTAGCCGGTCAAGCTATTTTAGTAACTCCTGATATTGCTATTGCTTTTTTCTTCTTGATGAGTTTAGATGGAGCCTTCAACCAGAAAAGAAAAATATTAGCCATTGGAGTAGCTGGATTATGTTTGATTAGCATGAGAGGAATTATGGTTGCTGCTGCAATTTTTTCATTTGACTTTATTAATTATTTTTTCATTTTGAGAAAAGAATTAAAATTTAAACACATTTCGGTAAACATCCTACCTTATTCATTTGGTGTAGGTATAGGATTGATCTTCTTAATTTTACATTATTTAAATACCGGTTGGATTGGTTATCATGAAAATTCTCCATGGGCGCCTGCTTTTGAGAAAGTTGATTTTCAAGGAGTTTTAAAAAACATAGTAGTCTTAGGATGGCGATTACTTGATTTTGGGAGAATTATTTTATTCCTAGTTTTATTAATTTTAAGTTCTAGTATTTTCAAAGCAAAGTTGCAACTTGATTTAAAGATCAAGCAAATATTAATTTTATTTTCTACCCTAATTTTCTTTTTGACCCCGGCTTTAGTTATCCATAGAATGCTTTTGGGACATCGTTATTTGTTACCAATTTATATAATTATTGATTGCCTTATTCTTTACCTGATTTATAAGTATGTGGAAAGACAAAAATTAAAGACTGCTTTTTTTACCATTTGCTTTCTTGGTTTACTCTCTGGAAACCTTTGGGTTTATCCTAAAAAAATATCTCAAGGATGGGATTCAACATTGGCACATCTACCCTATTACGAATTAAGAACTCAGATGATTGATTTTATCAAAAAAGAGAAAATACCTCTAGAAGAAATCGGCTCTGCGTTTCCTAATCTTTTGTCCCTAAGTTATATCGATTTAAATGAATCGGAGAAACACTTCGCAGAAAAAGATTTATCTAAACAAGAATATATATTCTATTCTAATATTTTCAATGATTTTACAGATGATGAAATTGATGATTTAGAACAAAATTGGACAATGCTAAAAGAAATAAAAAAACTTAACGTTAGCCTCATTTTGTATCAGAAAAAACAATAAATGTCAATTCAAAATCGAGTTTTACCTATTATTGTTTTCTCACAATTCTGCTGTACTTCTCTTTGGTTTGCGGGTAACGCTGTGATGGGTGACCTACTAGAATCTTTTAGTTTAGAAAGTAGTGCATTGGGGCATCTAACATCTGCTGTACAAATTGGATTTATTTTTGGAACTTTAATTTTTGCAATTCTAACAATAGCAGACCGATTTGCAACGTCTAAAGTTTTTTTAATAAGCGCAGTTTTAGGAGCCGTATTTAATCTTGGAACAACTTTCAATAACAATACATTTCCGAGTTTATTTTTCTTTCGATTTATGACTGGTTTTTTTTTGGCTGGCATTTATCCTGTTGGAATGAAAATAGCATCTGATTTCTTTAAAAAGGGTTTAGGGAAATCGTTAGGGTTTTTAGTTGGAGCCTTAGTTTTAGGAACTGCATTGCCACATTTATTAAAAGGATTAGGGACTAATTCCCCTTGGAGATTAATTATTTTTGTCACCTCTGGACTAGCAACCTTAGGTGGTTTCTTAATGTTTACTCTAGTTCCCAACGGCCCATTTCGTAAACAAAGTAAAAGGATTGATTTATCTGCTTTTTTGACCGTCTTTAAAAACAAAGAGTTTCGTTCATCAGCCTTCGGATATTTTGGACATATGTGGGAGTTATATGCTTTTTGGGCATTTGTTCCTGTTATTATTGCAACTTTTTTAAAATTAAATCCTGAAGAAGAGATAAATATATCTCTATTATCATTTATAATCATTGCAGTCGGTGGAATTGGATGTGTGATCGGGGGATATATTTCTCAACATTATGGAATAAAAAAAACTGCTTTTTCAGCTCTTCTATTGTCATGCATTCTTTGCATCCTTTCACCAATAATTTTTTTCTTTTCTTCTAAGATATTCTTAATTTTATATCTTATCATTTGGGGGATCGTGGTCATTGCTGACTCTCCATTATTCTCCACCTTGGTAGCTCAAAATGCAATAGCAGAATCAAAGGGGACAGCGTTGACTATCGTTAATTGCATTGGTTTTTTCATTACAATTTTTAGTATCCAGTTATTAAATAGTTTAGAAAGTCAAATTGACTCAAGGTATATCTATATTACTTTAGCAATAGGTCCAATTATAGGTTTAATCGCTTTAGCTAAAAACACATCCGACGTTCCTCCTTTAAAATAATTCCAACCCAAAAAGACAACTAAATATTCGGAATAAAAAAGCCCAAATATTCATTATGAATATTTGGGCTTTACCTTCTACAATTTGGGAACATCTACAATAATTTGGCATGTACAGCTAAACAATCGCTAATTTTTTCTAATAAGTCTTCCTGGCCAAATGGTTTTCCAACATGGTCATTCATACCAAATAATTTCGCCTTTTCTTTCTCCGTCAAAAATGCTGAAGCTGTTAAAGCAATAATTGGCAGATCTCGTTTCCGTGGATCTAAATTTTTTCTAATTTCAGCAGTTGCTCGATAACCATCCATTTTTGGCATTTGAATGTCCATTAAACAAAGATCGAAATACATTCTTCCAATAGCCTCTAATGCTTCCAGACCATTATCTGCAGTTATTACCTCTATATCAAGTTTCCGTAATAATTTCGCCACAACCAATTGATTGATTTTATTATCTTCTACGAGCAAAACTCTATTGCCTGCTAAATGTGTAAATGATTTCTTTTCTGCTTTTTTGTTTTTATTTCCTTTGGATTTACCATCTGCCATTTTGAATGGAAGGTAAAGAACATAACTAGTGCCTACACCAACTTTTGAAGTTGCTTCAATTCTTCCATTTTGCAAATCAACTAATCTTTTTGTAATAGCTAATTCCAATCCTGAATTTCCATATCCTTCAAAGGTATCAGAAGATTTTCGATTAAAATCAGTAAACATTTCCTCTAATTGTTCTTGATCCATTCCCTCACCAGTATCTGCTATTGACAAAACAATGGTCATATACTTTTTAGACATCTCATATAACTTAGCATTGATTTCAATTACTCCATTTTCAGTTGACGAAATACTATTTGCAATTAAGTTTGTCATGATCTGATTTAATCGAACTGAATCCCCAGTTACCATCTCTGGAATTTTGGCATCCATTGTAATATTAAGACCAATCCCTTTATCCTCTGCCGGTAATTTAAATCTTGTCAATACATCTTCAAAAGTTTGTCGAATAGAAAAATCACGTTTTTCCAAAGTGATTCTACCTGCCTCAATTTTAGAATAATCCAAAACATCATTTATAAACACAACTAAATTATTCGCTGAGAATTGTAACGTTCTCAAATGTTCAACTTGTTCAGGTCTCGGATTTTCTTCTAGCAATAAATGAGTTAAACCAGTAATAATATTCATCGGAGTTCTCATCTCATGTGCCATGGTAGCTAAAAATCTGTCTCTAGCAAAAGATGATTGTTCAATACTTTCTCTTTCCGCCATTTCATCAACGAGCTTACTATTTAAATCATCAAGGTTAACATTCTTTTCTTCCAACATACTATGTTGTAAAGAAATTTCCTCACTTTGCTTTTTAATTTCATCATTCTTAATAATCAAAGTAGCATTATCCCTTTTCTTACGATCATAACCTTTGAATAAACATGTCATAAACAGAATACCTAAACCTAGAAGAGCAAAAAGAAAATAATTGAATTTCTGGTTATAGGTTTCACTTTGCTTTAGAATGGCTATTTCAGCAGTTTGTTTTTCAGCAGCAAATTCAGATTCATATTTTGTGGTTAACTCTAGAAGTGCAGTCGACTTTTCAAAGCTAAATAACTCTTCTTTTTCTTTTACATATGCTAATTGATTAACATAAGCTTTTTTATAATCATTTAACTTATAATATGTATCAGAAATACTTCTATATATCTCTTGTTTTCCTGGTTGAGTTTTTAAAACTTTCAATAACTCAATACTCTTTACCAAGTTTTCTTTTGCTTTATCATTAAGTCCAAGATTGCTATATATAATTCCATAGTTTTTATAACATTCCGCAACCCCTAACTTATCCTCCAATTCCTGCCGTATATCCATTGCTCTCATATTAGCGTCTTCGGCTTCGTAATACGTCCCTTGTTCAATATTTGCAAGTGAGATATTATTAAAGTCGTTTGAAATCCCTTGCAAATCTTCAATAGAACTATTCAAATCCAAAGACATTCTGTAATAGACTAAAGCACCATCAAAATTACCAAGATCTGTCAAAATTCCGCCAATATGACTTGCTGTTTCTGCTGCGCTTTTATAATCCTCCAAATCTCGCTGCAATTGAAATGCCTTATCATAATGCTCCTGAGATTTTCCATAAAGTTTTTTAAATAAATATAAATCAGCTAGATTTTTATTCGTTTCAGCACAGCCTTTCCAATCTTTTAACTCCTCTCTAATAATTAAGGAATTGACTAAGTTCTCTTCACTACTTTCAGGATTTTCTTGTTGAAAAAAAACTACTCCAATGAAATTTTTAGACGTAGCAATCCCAAATTTATCATCATTATTATTTCTGACTTTCAAACTATTTACAAAAAATTTCATTGCATTGGTGTAGTCATACTTGGCCTGACAAACCATTCCTAGCCTATCAAATGCTGTTGCCGCCCCTATTGAGTAATTTGAGACTCTTGCTACATTCAACGCCTCATTTGCGAAGAGATTTGCGTCATCTAATTGCCCATTATTTAATAAAGCCATTGAAGCTTCATTTAAACTATTCACATAAACATCCCCAGTCTGCCCTAAAAAAGTGGATCTAAGACTATCTACAGATATATTACTATTTGCGAAGAATGAACTAGCAAAAAGAAATGTTAACAAAGTAATTAAGGAAAATTTCTTCATCTTATTCGTTTAGATTTTATTGGGTTTATAAGTCTTTTGACTGATTTAATTAAGAAAAAGTGCAAAGCACATCTTTCACCTTAAGTCACATTATAAATAAACAAATTTGATGCCGTTTGCATATATCTTTTCACAATCACCTGTTTTTTGAAAAAAATCATCTTAATTATTATTTTAAATTTGTCTAAAAAAAGGAATTTGATGGTTTTATCGGTCGATGTTAGATTCCTAAATTGATATAAATGGAACAAAAAAAACGATTTCATACTATAGACGCGCTTCGATTTTTTGCCTTTCTTAAGGTTTATTTGTTACATATTCCCTTACAAGGGCAATTTCCATTTTTTTCATTTTTAAAAAGTGGAGGAGGAATTGGAGTTAGTTTCTTTTTCGTTCTGAGTGGATTCCTAATTACATACTTATTAGTTTTTGAAAAAGCACAAAAGGGGCAAATTAACCTTCGAAAGTTTTTCATTCGACGAAGTTTACGGATATACCCAATATTCTTTTTTTTAGTTGGAACTACGTTTCTACTACCAAATGACATAAAAGATGCAATTGGATTCCACATGATAGGTGGAGGATACGATCTTGATTGGAAATTCTCTTTCACATTTATGGAAAACTATAAAATGCTTTTAATGGACAACTTTCCAAAAACGACTCCTCTTTCTGTTTTTTGGTCATTATGCATAGAGGAACATTTTTATATTACTTGGATGGTTGTACTTTTCTTAATTCCCCAAAAACGGACTCTAGAATTCCTATTTTCTTGTATTTTTTTAGCTTGGACAGCACGTTATTTAGATCACATAATTTGGCAAAACTCAATAATCCAGCAAAATGATTTATTTACAAATATGGACTACTTTGCAGTCGGAGGAATACTAGGTTGGATGGTTACAACAAAATATGATAGGGTTGTAAAGTTTATAGAGAGTATTTCCTTATTAAAAAAATATATTTACATACTTGGAGTAATTGTTTTTGTTTTATTCCAGAGCCAGATTTTACCGGAACAACTTTTCTTTCTTTCGATAATTCGTCCCACAATAATTGCAATAATATTTACAGGTTTGATTGCCATTTTTATCCCACCAAAATCTAAGTTGAGAATTAAGGATACAAATCTGACATCCTATTTGGGAAGGATAAGTTTTGGGTTATATGTTTATCATTTAATCTTTGTCCATCTTTTATTCCAGTATTTCTTAAAAGAAAATATACTTCTAGATGACTGGTTTACTATAATTATATTTATAATTTTGACTTTTGGAGGAACTGTTATAGTGAGTGTATTATCATTCCATTTTTTAGAAAAACCTTTTCTAAAATGGAGAAACAAGATCCATCATTAAAGATAAAATAATCTATTATTGGATCGATCTAATTTGTTACTGATAAAATGCTACAAATGCTATAATAATCAGAACTATTCCAACTAATCCACAAAGCCCAGACAATAGTCCGAATAATCCTCCGAAAAGTGGCACCCTTGCTAAGACCCCAATTACTAATGATGCAATAATCAATAACACTCCAATCCTGAATCTACTATCATCCGTTACTCCTCCAAAAAATCTCCTTTGCTTATTATTCCTTATTATTCTTTTTTTCATTCCTCTCATCTCCCATTTATGTTGAAACATTGCTATTTTTTTTTCCAACCTTTTTACTTTTCTATTTTTTCTTTTTAATTTTCTAATTTGCTTTTTGGAAAGATTTGTTTTAGATAGTTCATCAGAAAAATCATCTGACCCACTCTTTTCTATTTTAGGTTTTACATCAAGCACAAATGAATTAGCATCTGGAATCAAAACAAAAAGCATTGAGCATAAGAAGGTTAGTTGAAAGCATTTTTTCATAATTAGAAATCGTTTTTTAATTAAAAAAGAGATTACATATTAGGCCAAAGATCAATCAAAAATATATAATAAATACTATATATACCACTCTTCTTTATATTCTTAAACTCTTAAATTAAGAATTAAGTTTTATCTTGGCCTTTTTAAAATGAACCATAAGAAGTTTTCTCTCAGAATGATCATTATTAATCGCTTTGTAAATAATAAAAATAAATGGATGAGCAATAAAGGAGTAATCCATGTTATTTTATTTTTACTATCCATCCTAGGAGTGAGTTGGTTTTACAATTATTTTGAGATTTTTAATTTCGCACCATTCGGTCCACATAGCTGGAGACAGACAGATTCATGTGCCTTCGTTCAAACTTACTATAATCATGGATTGGATTTTTTTCAACCAAGAATACATCATAATATATTTGGGGAAGGATTTGGAAGTCCCAGCGAGTTTCCAATCTTGTATTATTTATCTGCTATCATTTGGAATCTATTTCAACCACATGATGGTATCTTAAGATTAGTCAATTTTTCTATTTTAAGTTTGGGATATTTTTCAGCTTCAAGGATAACCTTACATTTGACTAATGACCTTTTTTATGCTATTTCTGTTCCTCTACTTTTGATGGGATCTCCCATTCTTGCTTTTTATGGATTCAATTATATCCCAAATATTCCAGCATTAGGATTATCTTTAACAGGCACACTCTTTTTCTATTATTTTTTTAAAACAGAAAAACAGAAATGGCTATTTTTTAGTTGTGTAACTTTCTTATTTGCAGGACTTTTAAAAGTGACCGTTTTAATTCCATTCATAACGATTTTGATAATCTTCTTTTTTGAAAAATTCCATCTGATCAAATTCAAAAAACGAGGGAAAATTTTTAAAAGAGGACGGATTAATCTTTTTCTATTTTTTAGTGTTTCTGCAATAATTATATCGTGGATTTTTTGGGTAAAATATTATAATGATCTACACAGTTGCACAATTTTCATTACCAAAACTCGACCAATCTGGTCACTTTCAAAATCTGCTATTATTGAAACTTGGCAATGGGTAACAATAGATGGAGCACCTGATTATTATCATCGCATCTCTAGATATGTCATTTTTAGTTTAGCTATAATTCTACTTATATTTTTAAGGAAAAAGCAACCTAAAATTTTATATTTTTTTAACCTCTTCATTTTTCTTGGGATGATTGGAACATTCCTCGTTTTTTACCGACAATTCTTTGTTCATGAGTATTACGCTATTGAGATGATGGTTTTCCCTACTTCAGTATTTATCTCCTCTTTTTATTTATTAAAAAATCAATTTTTGAAGGTTGGAAATCATATTTTAACTAAATCGGTCATATTGATTTTTATTATATTCAACTTGATAAATGCACAAAAATTTATAGATAACAAATACCAGGAATCCTATATTTTCAATAAGTCCTATGACCCAAGTTATTCCAAAAAACTAGAAGCTAGAGTTTTTTTGAAAAAACTTGGAATCGAATACCCTCAAAGTGTGATTTCCATTCCTGATATAAGCCCTAACTTCAGTTTGAATTATTTCAACCTAAAAGGATGGAACGAATATGCTATTTCACCTCGGCCATTTACTCCATGGACCTTTTATCAGTTTAAAAAAATGGGAGCTGAATTTTTGATCGTAACTGATGAAGAATATTTAAAACACGAACATTTAAAAGACTTCATTAAACATCCCTTGGGTAGTTTTGAAAATAGTATTTTTGTTTTCGACCTAAGACCAATTGTGGAGCCACAAGACAATTAAGACTTTTATAAAAAATATTTTTTAAGCATAAAATATGACTATACATTTCGGTTTACAATTAGATGATTTAGTTTTCCCAAAAAGTGAAACAACCACTGGAAACACTTCTTATTTAGGAAAACAAGGTTTACTTCACTGCCTTGAATTACATTTAGGTTTGTTAGGTCATCCTAATAACAACGAGCATCTAAGAATCGAACAATACCGACAAGCATTACAAATTCATTTGAGAAATCAAGACAATGCATTCTACAAAGTTTCATTTGATGCTGATCAATTTGCAACTTCAACTACTCTGCTTTTAATGAGAGATGAATTAGTGTTAGCAGGATGGAAATTTGACTTTGACGCAAATACTCCCCAGCGTTTAAGAACTATAGCTGCCATTGAAAATATTTTCAAAAGTAAAGAGAATGAACTAGTATTATCACCAGGATTTGCTGATCGATATAAGGAAGTAATTTTACTTTTAGACAATCATAATCAGCCATTTACACGTATTAACTTAAATGAACCTTTAGATTTTCTTCCGCAACATTTTCAGATTCTATTAAAAAAACTAAAAGCTAATGGTGCTCAATTAATAAGTCAGCAGGATTTAAAAAATTCTGAATATTCAGACCTTTCCGTATTTCAAAAAGTGTTAAAAAAAGACATTTCCATAGTAAAAAAATATACCTTAAAAAATGACGGAAGTTTATTGCTGATAAAATCAAAAAGAGAGACACTTGCTGCTGCTTGGTTAGCTAACTTTTTCCTGAAAAATAAATCATTTCATCCTGTTTGTTTGATACCCGAAAAAAGTAGAACTTTAGATAATGCTTTTATTCAAGAAGGGCTTCCAAGTCTTGGAATTTTATCAGCTTCCTTAGCCCGACCAAGTTTACAGATATTAAAACTTGTGACCACATTTTTATGGCAACCAATTGACCCATATAAAATATTAGAATTTGTGTCTCTTTCCGTCAAGCCATTAGCTAATGATTTAGCATTAGAGATTGCTAGAGTCATGGCTCAAACCCCAGGAATAAATAGTGATCGTTGGCATGCAATGACTTCTAACTATTTTAAAAAATTAGAAGAGATAGCAAAAAAGGATAGCACAATTGATATCAGAGAAATAAAAAATCAATATGATTTTTGGTTTGGAAGAACTAGATACCGAATTGATCAAAAGGTACCAAAAGTGGAAGCAATTGTAATATTTAATTATTTGGAAAACTGGGCAAACCAACAGTTCAAAGATTCAAATGATAAAAATACTTCCATGCAAGTTTTAAGTAGCCAAGCAACCAGGGTTAAAGATTTATTGATGGCACTTCCTGACTCTGAAACTCACTTAACGAATCTTGAACTAGAAAGAATTGTCCGAACAATTTATGAACCATCTCCAATTCAATTTAGGGATACTGAAATGGAAAATTTTCCATTCATCCATGATTCAAGTGCTATATTAGATAGTGTAGATGATCTGGTATGGTGGAATTTTTCAAGTAATGAACCTGATCATTTTTTTTCTAGATGGTATCAAAAAGAGTTAGACTTTTTGAGGAAAAATAAAGTCATATTAATGTCTCCTGAGGATAAGAATCAGCTTTTAATTTGGCAACGTAGCAGACCAGTTTTAAGCACCCAAAAACGTTTAATTTTAGTGATGCCTGAAATGGTTGATGGATCTCCAGTTTTTCCCCATCCACTACATGATGTTCTAGAAGCAACCTTTAATAATATGGACATTATTACATTCAGTGTTGACTCAGAAAAAGGAAAAGAACTAATAAAAAAGCATTTCAACACTCCCGAAAAAATCCTGTTAGAAAAACAAAATTTTGGACGCCCAAAAGCATTTATTAATATTCAAAATCCTGGCAGATTACTACCTAATTACCAAGATGAATCGGGTCGAAATTTTGAAACCTTCACTAGTTTAGAATCACTCTTTTATTACCCTTACCAATGGGTTTTCCGACATAAAATAAAATTACACAAATCCTCTATTTTAAGTATTGTCCAAGATACTACAATGATGGGAAATCTATCACATCGTTTTTTTGAATTATTATTTAGAGAAGACCTTCAAGGCTGGAACAAACGCCAAGTTGAACTTTGGATTGACACAAAAGCAAATTCCTTGCTTGCGAGAGAAGGAGCAGTTTTGTTAATGTACGGAAGAGGTCCTGAGAGAATACGTTTTTTAAATAAAATAAAATATGCTTCCTGGAGTTTAGTCTCACTGATACAAAAAAACGGATGGAAAGTTTTTGAATCTGAGATGGATTTGCAAGGTCAATTCAATCATATTGATATCAGAGCTAAAGCTGATTTAGTGTTAGAAAAAGGCAACGAAAAATTAGTGATAGATCTAAAGTGGCGAGGTGCAACTCGACGAAAAATGATGATAAAAAACGAAGAGGACCTACAACTCGTGATGTATTCTAAATTATTGACCTCTGATGAAACTTGGGCTCACACCGCTTATTTTATCCTTGAAGAAGGTAAAATGATTGCTCGTAATTCATTGGCAATTAAAGAAGTAGAAGCAGTTTCTCCAGATTCAGATCATATCAATATAAATCAATCCATTTTAGAAAAAATGAAAAAAACATATAGCTGGAGACTAGCTCAACTAAAAAAAGGCCAAATCGAAGTAAGAACGGAAAACACTAAAATAGACTTAGAAGAGGAATATTCAGGAGATTTATTTGAACTTTTAGAAATGAAGGATAGTGGAGCATTTTTTGACGATTATCGAACTTTAATTGATGTTTTAGAATAGCTACTAAATTAAAATAATTTATTAATTCTTTAAAGCTTCTCTGACATCTTTTTCCCGACTATAGTATTTGATAAAATCTTTTCCTAAGTTCCAATGAAACCTGGGTCTATGGATAACTTTTATCCTTCTTCCGTAAAGCATTAATCCGATTCCTCTTGCCTTACAAATTTTCTTCAAATCAGTTTGGTTGTTTTTACTCAAAGATTCAAAGCTATCTTTCGAAAATGCTAACCATTTTTCGTTAGCCGGGTATTGTTTAAGTTGATCAATTACATCCATTGTTTGATGACGATAGCTCCTCCAAGTAAGTAATCCATATATTAAAGCGCTAATCAAAAGAGTATAGGTAGGGATTAAAAATCGAAGTAATAGATTATCCATTTTAAAAAAAGCAAAAAAAGCGCCTGAACCTAGGCAACAATAGAAACCCATTTCTAGGCAGTTCTTTATCATAATAAATTCATCCCGATAAGGTTTGAGAGCAGGTAATGTTTTTTTAGATTTAGCTTCTAAACTAACCACAATATTTCCCCAAAAGTAATGTCTAAATGCCAAAAATCCATCAGCTCTTTTACTTCCATATTTCTTTTTTGTAGCCATTTCTATTTTAGAAAAAACCCGATTGCCTCTTGCTTTTCGGCGGTATTTCTTCTCTAAATATTCTTGGGCATTGTTTTGAACAGTTCTTTCGGGAATTAATGTCATTTTTATTATTTGTTAATTTTGATTGACTTATCAAAAACAATTAGTTATCCACCACTAATTCTTTACGAGTTTTTCAAAATATGTTTCAGTTTAGCAGTACATGTAATTACATTGTTGGATTACATAAAAACAATATGATTTAGAGTTTTGTTTGCTTTTTTGGAAGCTTTCCATAATTATCTCCTTCAAAACAGGTTTTAAACATTTGTTATTATGTAACGAGGTATTTAATGAAAAAAAGTCGCTTAAAAACAAGCTACCTTATAAAACCAATATTAGGGACTAACATTTTACTGTTTTTTATGAGAAAAAATCACAGGAATTGAAGTTCAGCGGGTATTTATGTTTTTAAACACCTTTTAAATTCGAAAAAGATATAAATGGCGACCTTTCACAAGTATTAGTGGAAAAAAAGGAATGAATCTGATTATGCGAAATGTATGAAGGAAAAAGACAAATAGGAAAACGAGATGCCAATATCAATCCTTATGGAAGTAATATAAAAAACAGAGTTCATGATCCTAATATTTACAACTGCTACACTCTATAAAAAAGTCTCTAATAGGTTTTAAATACCATTACTATTATTTCCTTTATCATTTCTACCTGATCAATTTTATAACCTAACTATAGTTTAAGAATAACTGACATTTAGATGAATTAAAAAGATCACCACCTAAATTAAAATACATGTGACTATTTCTTTAACATTCGCTAGACTAATTATTATCCATAAACAAAGTATTTTAACTAAATTTACCCTTAAAATAAATTAAAAAACATGAAATACATTTTCCTTTTATTGCCTTTTCTTTTTTCAATAAATCTTTATTCTCAAAAAATTCCTGACTCCACTTTCATTGTGGAAAATTATGATAAGACTGTTTTTGAAATCCCAATGAGAGACGGAGTAAAACTATATACAGTAATTTATTCACCAAAAGATAAAAGTCAATTATTCCCTATTCTTTTGCAGAGAACTTGTTACGGTGTCCGGCCTTACAAAGAAGGAGAATATAAAAAACGTTTAGGTCCTAATAGTTTTTTAATGCGTGACAAATACATTTTCGTTTATCAAGATGTTCGAGGTCGATGGATGTCAGGAGGAAGGTTTGACAATATGAGACCACATATAAAAGGAAATAAATTCAAAAACAAAAAAGATATTGATGAAAGCTCTGACACATATGATACAGTAGATTGGTTGATGAAAAATCTAAAAAATCACAATGGGCGTGTTGGACAATGGGGGATTTCATATCCGGGATTCTATACAGCCGCTGCATTACCAGAAGCTCACCCTGCATTGAAAGCATCTTCCCCTCAAGCTCCTATTGCGGATTTCTTTTTTGATGACTTTCACCATATGGGGGCATTTTTGCAAAGTTACTTGTATGCTTTCCCAGTTTTTGGGGTCAACAAAGAAATGCCCACAACCAAGAGTTGGTATGAGCATGAATGGGATCCATTTGAAAAAGCAGGTGATCCATCAAATGGCTATGAATATAATTTGGGTATAGGATCTTTGAAAAATGTTACAGAGAAAATTTATCCACAAAACTTCTTTTGGGAACAAATAGTTGAACATCCAAATTATGATGAATTTTGGCAAAAAAGATCTATTCTTCCTCATCTAAAAGAGATAGACCATGCTGTGATGACTGTAGGTGGTTGGTTTGATGCAGAGGATTTATATGGTCCATTAAATATTTACAAAAATTTAGAGGCCAACAATCCAGGAATAAAAAATACAATTGTGATGGGACCCTGGAGTCATGGAGATTGGGCAAGAGAAAAAGGAATGCAATCAGTCAATCATATTTACTTTGGCGATAGTATTTCTACCTACTATCAAAAAAATATAGAGGAACCTTTTTTTCGGCATCATTTAAAACAGGAAGGAAACCTAAATTTACCTGAAGCATTTATGTTTGATACAGGAATTAAGGAATGGAAAAAATTTGATATATGGCCTCCAAAAAATAATTTACCAGTTTCATTACGTTTTGAAAAGAGTGGAAAATTAACTATCAATCAACCAGTTGATACTGATGCTGCATTTGATTATTTAAGTGATCCAAATAAGCCGGTTCCGTATCGCTCAGAAATCATACCGGTACGTTTCACACCAAGGCCATTTATGACAGATGATCAAAGACATGCTTCTATGCGTCCTGATGTTTTGACTTTTTCAACTGATACTTTATTAGAAGACTTCACACTCTCTGGAGAAATTTTAGCGAAACTAAATGTTATTCTCTCTGTAACTGATGCTGATTTTGTTGTCAAATTAATTGACGTTTATCCTGCTAACGCAAAAGCAACTAAAGCTACCCCTGATTATGTTACCATGGCAGGTTATCAGCAATTAGTTCGCTCAGAAGTATTTAGGGGACGATTTAGGAATAGCTTCGAAAAACCAGAACCGTTTACTCCGGGTGAAATGGAATCAGTAAATATTCCGCTTCAAGATATTTTACACACTTTTAAAAAAGGTCACAAAGTGATGATTCAAATTCACAGTACTTGGTTCCCATACATTGATCGAAATCCGCAAACTTATATTGAAAATATTTATAAAGCAGAGGAGAAAGATTTTGTTAAAGGAATAATTAAAGTGATGGGTAGTAGTGAAATTCGGATTGGAAAATAAGAAAACAATTTATTTCTCCATTATTCCTCAAAAGAGAAGCAGATAATTTAAATGATTAGCTGCTTCCCTTTTTCTATAATAGAAAAATAGTGAGCCAGTAAGTTATCGATTTTTCATGATCAAAATGCAAAACTAAATTTTTTGTTTTAGATTGATAGTCATCTCAAATTGTAATGGAAAACCTGATCCGTAGCTTTTATATCTCCCGATTACATTTCCTTTGCTCGTATAATGATTCGCTGCCTAAACTTTACTTATAATCGAAATTGATAATGACTAAGTTGTTTAAAGAATTCAACACAATAGAAAAGATGAGTTATCCTTCAAAGGTGGAGATAGCATTTTCTATATTTGGGTTTAATTAAAAAAATAACAAAATAAGTGAGTAAAGTAAAATATTGATTTCACTGAAAAAAAATTAACGAATAATTTAAATTCATCTTTAAATCAAAGTATTCCCTTTTAATTATTATTTTTCAAAAATTACTTTCTTGATGTACCCTCCTTTAATTTTTTCATTAGGTTTTTTTTAAACTATAAATATTTTACTGTGTTCCATTTTATATGAAATCAGCTGTAGTTATCGGTTCTGGAATAGCAGGCATCGCAACGAGTATTCGATTGCGAAAAAAAGGTTATAATGTTGAGGTTTTTGAAGCAAATAACTATCCTGGTGGAAAGTTAACTTCCTTTATTAAAAACGGTTTTCGATTTGATGCTGGACCGTCCTTGCTTACTATGCCAAATTTGGTGGAAGAATTATTTGAATTGTTTGAAGAGGATGCAAGTCAATATTTTCAGTATAAAAAAAAGGAAGTAGTTTGTAACTATTTTTGGGAAGATGGAACTATTTTTTCTGTTGATGCTGATGCTCAAAAATTTGCCAAAGATGCTAGCAAAAAATTTGGGGTTGCTGAAGGTAAAATAACCAATTATCTAAATCGTAGTCGAAAAAAATATGAATTGACTGCCCCGATTTTTTTAGAAAAATCCTTACATCAATCCAGTACTTATTTCTCCAAGGAAACGCTAAGATCGTTCTTGCAATTAGGTTCGATGGATATTATGAATAATTTAAACTACTTGAATAAAAAGAGTTTTCAGGAACCTCACTTAGTTCAAATGTTTAATAGATATGCGACTTACAATGGTTCCTCTCCCTACAAAACTCCTGGCATCATGTCGATGATCCCTCATTTGGAATTGCACCTAGGTACTTTTTTTCCAAAAGGAGGTATGCAGAACATCACAAATAGTTTATATGAATTAGCTACAAAAAAGGGAGTTAATTTTCATTTTTCAAAAAGGGTAAAACGTATTTTAATAGAAAATAAAAGAGCTATAGGCATTGAAACAGAGCAAGAAACAGTAAAAGCAGATTTGGTAATTTCTAACATGGATATTTTCCCTAGCTATAAGAAATTGATGCCTGATGAAAAGCATCCTGAACAAACCCTAAAACAAGAAAGATCGAGTTCCGCCTTGATTTTTTATTGGGGAATTAATCGTATATTTCCAGAGTTAGATTTACATAATATTTTATTTTCCAAAAATTATAAAGATGAGTTTAAAACTATTTTTGAGAAAAAAAATATTAGCGATGATCCTACTATTTATATAAATATCACCTGCAAGGAAGAAAAAAATGATGCACCAAAAGGAAGTGAGAACTGGTTTGTGATGGTAAATACGCCTGGCGATTATGGTCAAAATTGGGAAAAAATAATTGCTTTAACCAAACAACAAATTTTAAAAAAGATAAAAAGAACCTTAGGCGTATCAATTGAAAAATGGATCGTTACAGAAGAAATTCTTAACCCCAAATTAATTGAGAAAAAAACAAGTTCCTATCGAGGATCGCTATATGGGGCTGCAAGTAATTCAAAGTTCGCGGCTTTCCTGAGGCATCCTAATTTTAGTCAAAAAATAAAAAATCTTTATTTTTGTGGCGGTTCTGTTCACCCAGGAGGTGGCATTCCATTATGTTTACTTTCTGCAAAAATTGTAGCAGATCAAATCAAAGAAATCAAAAATCGTTAAATGATAAAATGCTTACATTCAATAAACAAACTATTTCTGTTTTTATAATTTGGCTATTTGTTATATCCGCCATTGTTGGTATCTACTTGGGCTACCTGGGTTGGTTTATTCCAAAAACTCCTCTGAATTTGCTGTTGGGAGCTGGATTACTATTTTGGAATATTCCCATTAATTCTCTAAAAAAAATAGGAATATGGTGTATTGCTTTTTCCGTAGGTATGCTAATAGAAATCATCGGTGTACAAACAGGTAATATTTTCGGCGATTACTATTATGGTGAAAATTTAGGTATAAAATTTAAAGAGGTTCCATATATGATAGGAATCAATTGGGCTGTAATTTCTTTTATAACCGCTGCAATTAGTTCACGACTAACCTCAAATTTTTGGGGATCGGTTATAATCGGATCTTGCCTGATGTTAGGTTTAGATTTTTTGATGGAACCCCTGGCTAGTATTTTTGACTTTTGGCATTTTGAAGGTGGTATTATTCCAATCAAAAACTACATAGCTTGGTTTATAACTTCTTTTTTATTGCAAACCTTGATTCGAAAAACAATAGTCTTTGAGGATTCATATTATCCAATTCATCTTTTTATATCGCAAGTTATTTTTTTTGGATCATGTAATTTAATTCTTTTTTAAAAAAATGGAAGAACTTAATACTTGCCTTTCATGCAAATCACCACAACTTCTATCAGTTCAGAAATCGAAAGCAATGATGCATCCTTCGGATGATATTTTTAACTTTGACCAATGTCAAAATTGTGGATTAGTTTTTTTAAACCCAAGAGTTCCTGAGCATAAATTAGGTGATTTTTATACTGACTTTTATTTGCCTTATCGAGGTGATCAAGCCTGGGGGAAATATGCCAATTTTGTAGCAAGTAGTCAAAAAACAGTTGACAAAAAGAGAGTATCAATAGTAGAAAAACATGTTAGAAATATAACTGAGGCAACTATTTTAGATGTGGGTTGTGGAAAGCCTACTTTTTTAAAAATGCTTTCTGAACAATTTAAATGTCGATCGATTGGTACTGACTTTAGTAATTTCGGTTGGAAAAAAAATCCCTCCGATTATAAGGATTTAGAACTTATAGAAGGCGATATTCATGAATTAAATACTTTACCTAAAGCAGATATAATTACGATGTGGCATTATTTAGAACATGATTATGATCCTGCAAAAACTTTACAAAAATTACTTTCCATATCCAAACCAACTACTCGTCTAATCGTTGAGGTTCCTAACTATGATTCTTATACTCGAAAAAAATATGGTGCAAATTGGGCTGGATATCATACCCCTCGGCACACAGCCTTATACACTCCAAAGACTATGACTAATCTTATGCATCGCAATGGATGGAAGGTGGAATCTACATTTTCTTATGGTAGTTTAGACCCATATATTTTAGATTGGATGAGTCGAAAAGAAGCAGAAGGGATAGATTGGTCTCTATCTATGGAAAGTAAATTTATAAGATTTGTAATCGGTATGATTGGATTTATCCCAAAGTCAATTTTTCAGAAAAAGAAATCCTTGGGTTTTATGACAGTAGTGGCTTCTCCTCAATAAATACTATTTTATTGATTCAAATTACTCAATGGATTTTTTCCTTCCCATGTTCCTAATGATTGATATGGCTGAAAACGGCAAAACATTTCTTCACTATACCAGTCTAATTCTCTTGTTTTTTGAATAGCAACTTTATGGGCTTCGCTTTGATAAGCAAATTTTTTCAAGGCCTCCATATTTTTCCAAATACTAAAAGTTGCCATTTGTATCACTGGGATTTCTCCTATTCCTTTGGTGTAGATTAAACCATCATTGTTCAAAAGTGGTTTTTCAGAGGTGGGGACATATTTCCAGAAAGAAAATAACTTATTCCACCTAATTGTTGCTCGAGTAATAATACACAACAGCTCGTTTGAGGTATCCAAATCCGAGTGAATTTGAAATGGATTTCTTTGAGACCAGCTTCCACGAGCTAAGATGTTTTTCATAAAAATAGTCCAACGCTCTGAGGAATGATTTTTATACTTTTGAAATAATTCTGATCTCTCGAAAAAATCAATAGCACATTTTTCATCTTTCCAAACAATCAATAAGGCATAAGTCGACCAATCCGGAAATAAATCAAAACCTCTTCCTTTACCACTTCCCATCAATTTATAAAATTGAATCCCTGATTCTTTAGCCAAATAAGTATGAGCAAATTGCATCATTCCGAATGCCCAAATTTTGGTACGCCAATTTTTATATTTTAAAAAAGTAAGTGTTGTAATATTTGAAGCCAATGATATTGATTTAATTATTTGCTAAACTGATCTATAACTAACACAACAATTATTTATTGGATCAGTTGTAATTTATTATTCTTGAATTTTTATAGTTAATGCAGCCATTTCAACAATATCTCCATTTCTTAATTTTTTCCGCTTTCGAAACTCTAACATCCCATTAACTTTTACTGAACCCTCTTCTACCATCATTTTAGCGTGACCTCCACTTTGAGCAATATTTTTGAGCTTAAGTAATTTTATCAACTCGATAAACTCATCATCAGGTCTTAAAGTAAATGTATCTTTTTCCATGATTTATTTATTTTCAAATCTAATTAATACCTTTTTTCATTTAATTATAAAAGTAAAAAGCCATCCATGAAATACTCATAAATGGCTTTCTAAAATTAACTTTTTTTATTTAAAAATACTTAATCGTTAAATCAATTAATCTTTGTTTAAAATTATTGTAGGGAGGCATTAGAAGATCCAAAGCATTTGGAATATGTTGCTTTAGTACTCCTCTGGCATTCGAAAAAGCTTCAAATCCGTACCATCCGTGACTTTTTCCAATTCCACTATTATTCGAGCCACCAAAAGGAAGATTAGCATTAAAAAAATGGACTGCATTGTGATTTATACAAGTTCCACCTGCTCTAGTATTTTCAATGATTCTATTTTGATTTTTCCTACTACTACTATATATATATAGTGCTAGTGGCTTTTCCTTAGAATTAATTTCATCTATCACTTCTTGCAAATCAGTAAAACCATAAACAGGTAAAACTGGACCAAAAATCTCTTCAGTCATCAAAGAAGAATTCTTAGAGACATTAGTCATGATAGTTGGCGAAATATAATCTTGATCTCCATCAAAATCTCCACCGATCTCTATTTTTGCTCCTTTTACCATAGCGTCGTCAACATAACTTTTCACTCTCTCAAAATGTCGATTATTAACAATCCGATTGTATGATTTCTCATTTAATGCATTTTCAGTAAAGAAAATTTTCAAGTGTTCCTTTACCGCAGTAATAAATGCTTCCTTTTTACTTTCGTGTACAAATAGGTAATCTGGGGCGATACAAATCTGCCCATTATTTATAAACTTCCCCCAAGCAACCCTTCGGGCAGCCATATCAATATTAGCAGTTTCATCAACGATAGTTGGAGATTTCCCACCAAGCTCCAAAGTAACAGAAGTCAAATGTTTTGAAGCTGCTTCCATTACTATTTTTCCAATGTGAGGCGCCCCAGTAAAAAAAGTATGATTAAATGGTAAAGCCAATAATGCTTGAGAAGTAGCAACTCCTCCTTCCAAAACAGCAACCTCATTCTCTTCGTAAATTTCTTCAATAATTTTTTTCATTAAAGCAGATATATGAGGAGTATTCTCTGATGGTTTAACCATAACAGTATTACCTGCAGCAATTGCTGAAACTAATGGCCCAAAGGTCAAATTCAACGGAAAATTCCATGGTGCAATGATCAAAACAACCCCTTTAGGTTCGTATTTAATATAGGAACTAGAGCCCAACATAGAAATAGGAGTACTCACTTTATGTTTTCTCATCCATTTATTTAGATGACTTTTTGTATGTTTTAATTCACTTGTAACTGGGTAAATTTCTGTTAAATCTACTTCACTAGGATGTTTTCTAAAATCATTATACAAAGCATCTTTAATCTCATTTCGATATTTTAAAACAGCCTTATGTAACTTTTCCAATTTAGCGTATCGTTGTGAAGCTGAGGAATTTGCTATATCGAATTGGTTCTTTTTTTGAAGCTCAAAAATTCTATTAATGTCTGAGACATTAGTTTCGACTGGGAAAGTTAAAGTTGCACTCATAGATATTTATTTGTTTTGAGTAATGATAAAACTAAGTATTAACCATTTAATTTAAACCACTAAACTTAATACTTTATTTTTAGAAAATAATATATTGACGTTAATTAATGACATAAAGCAATAGGAGACTTTGGTTTAGAAAGAATGGCTAAAAAAAATAAAAACAAAATATATAAAAAAAAAAAAAAAATATAAAAAAAAAGAAAATGAAAGAAAATGAAAAAAAATGAAAGAAAATGAAAGAAAATGAAAGAAAATGAAAAAATGAAAGAAAATGAAAGAAAATGAAAGAAAATAAAAGAAAATGCAAGAAAATGAAAGAAAATGCAAGAAAATGCAAGAAAAT